>Ga0078972_1005029_pt1 | contig 34566 bp, 22 predicted proteins | sample YelNatPaOPGAMG01_FD_67568 | JGI IMG/M metagenome (GOLD analysis project Ga0078972, IMG submission 67568) | Hot spring thermophilic microbial communities from Obsidian Pool, Yellowstone National Park, USA - OP-RAMG-01 (SPADES assembly) (version 2) | ecosystem: Environmental > Aquatic > Thermal... | reverse complement strand
ACTCAGCCAGAGGATTCGCAAGCGGGTGGAGGAGATCTTTGGATGGATTAAGACAGTGGGAGGGTTACGGCGAAGTCGGTATCGAGGGTTGGAGCGGACGCAAGCGTGGGGATATTTTGTAGTAGCTGCATACAATCTATTACGGATGGCGCGTTTGAGTTTGGGAGCAGTTAGTTAAACAGTCAGGATTTGGTACTGATAGATGCTTCTGAGGGTTAAAAAGCCCTTACTGAGGCAGGAGATATTGACATTTGGGGTGAGCAAAAAGCACAAATATTGGCTTCCAATCAACTCTGTGGAGACAAATATAAATCATCAGAATTGACTTGCCTTGAAAAAGGCATTTTTTCAACAGCCTGTTAATAGGATACTCTTCAATTCTCTTTTTCATAATCGCGGGGTGAGTACCCTCATATTTTCAAACAAAACTTCTTGGAAACCAGCTTTTGTAATAAGACTTTGTCAAATCATCTACCTGAATCTGACTAAATTGTCCACTCCAATATCCGAAGACTGTTTTGTATTTCTCAGCAAGAGACTTCAGGGATTTAATAAATGAATAGTGAAAAATCCGCCAGCCCGTATCGATGACACGAATTCTTCTTCCGCGTTCTTTATATTTAGGGTGAACAGTAAAACCTGCAGCGTCGCCTTTTGATAAAACAAACTTATGCGGCTTAACTATCCAGCAACGTCGTCCATATCTCCAGGGATACACATTTATAATAGTCTTGTAATCGCCCCAGAAGGTTAGTTCGTCCAGCGCAAGTCCTTCAATTCTATCGTCGTCTTCATACTTTTTAATAAACTCCTGAATTTTTGGTAAATCTTCTTCGTGTACAACTTCATCGACCTGAATATAAAATGCCCACTTACCTGTACAATTAAAAAGGGCAATATTTGTTTGTTGCGCATATATATATCCACCACTGACAATATTTGGATTCCATTGACTATGAATAATTTTTATCTTTTTATCTCCAACACTGCGCACCAAATCTTCGGTCTCATCTTCGCAGGGACCGATATTGACGATGAATTCATCCACAACCGGCAAGAGTGAACTTATGCTTTCCACCAATGGGTAATCCATTTTAACTACATTACGAACAAATGTAAAACCAGAAGTTCTAATTAACATTTTCCCTTCTCCAAAAAGTTATAATTTTCTCAAAATTTTGACTTTTTCACATAAAATGATATTTTAAATTTTCGTTAATATGTCAATCCCACTATTTTATCTTAAGCAGTTTTTTACATTCCGATAATCATTTTCGTACCGGTCGAGCCAGGCCTCTAGCAACAATTGTATATGGCAACATCTTTTGTTACAACGCTTCGGACGGCTATTATAGAGTCATCTCCGATTCTGACTCCCGAAAAAATTAAATACTAATGACCTATCTATACATCGTTTCCAATAATTAAATCGCCTTTAGTTGAATGATGTTCCTTAATATATTTAAGCTTGTCAAATAGAACATTTAAAGGATACGAAGTTGTCCAATAAATCCCTATAATTGCCACCTAAAAGAATTACAACCTCATTCGCAATTGAACAAAACTTACCTATTATTAAGTTTGCTCCGGCTTCATTTTTACCATTTAATACTTTTGGCTTACCGTATGTATATGCTTCAATTGTAAATTCCTTGCATCCAGGAAAACCCCGCATAAAAAACCTTTTGAGAATAAATTCATCTTAAAAATAAACTTAATTATTTTCTTTTTGTTTTTTGATAGCATTTATTCTTTTCAGATATAATTTAAATATTCTAAAAGGAGTGCCAAGATACATTTTTTTAATTATATAAACCTTTTCCCATAACTCTACATCAGGAGGCTTTGCATCTGATGGCACATACCAATTATTAACACTGGTTCTTTTGACAAGCTTATAATTTTGACTCTTAAGATAATGATGTTTATTTAACGAATGCACTTTATCTTCAATTAAAATTAAACGGGGTCGCCATTTATGAATGCTAAAGCCTCTCAGAACCTCAATTTCAGTGCCTTCTGTGTCGATAGAAACGAAATCAACTCTTGCAGGTTTTATCTGTTCTAAGATTGAATCAAGAGTCATAACCTTAACTTTGATATTTTTAATATAATTAACATTGGGGTCGTCAATATATTTCTGTAACGAAGAGAGTTGGTCCGCCTCACCAATATAAAAAACGGCCTCGCCAACTTGCTCCGGAGAACCGCAAGCAACTTCAAAAACCTGTGAATTTGGACGTCCTTTTCTAAGCAGTTCAGCGCGTTCAGGAATAGGTTCAACCAAAACGCCTTTCCATCCTTTTTCTTCAAGGTGCCAGGTTTGAGATAAAAAGAACGGGTCGTTTGCCCCAACCTCAACAAAAAATCCCGGAGTCAATTCCTTTAAATATTTCCAGACAAGTTCGCTCTCTTTTAATTCGAGTTCTTTTTTATTCATATATCGGGTTTTGAAAAAAACTTTATTTTTGAATTTTAATTACGATGTTTAATTCTGTTAGTCAATTTGTATTTCATACCAGAGTGTCTTCCACTGTGGTTCAATGTCAAACTGCTCCTTTCCGTTATTTAAGGTGACGGGCACATTCTGTTTTCGGTTGTCTTTTTCGTCCAGAGCCAAGACCGAGATTTTTCTGTTATTATTGACCAATGTTATTTTCGCAGAAGCTCCTTCAACAAGAGAATTCGCCATCCTCCAGTTGCGTCCGACACTTGATTTTTCTGTTTTTTTTCCATTTTATATCAGTATTCTGTGCATAACCTGTGGCGGTCAAGAGCTATACTTGCGATTTTTCTTTGGTTTGCGACACAATGCGGGTCATAGTTATTGCATTTCAGCCATTTTGCATATTTTGCGTGTTCTCAACTGTAAAATCGCCCAACTCAAATTGTTTTTCGCCGCCAAATCCTATAACTGCTTTCGTTCGTGGAGTGTTAAAGTAACCTCACCGCGATTCGTGTTGGTTAAATCCCAGACTAATCCGGTTAGATGCCAACGGTTTTACTATCCACAAGACGTCACGATTAAGCTTTGCGTAGCCAATCTAATTCTGCTGGCAATGACAGTTACACCACGACAAGCTGGTTTGCCAACTTCATGTCGTCCCTTAAAAATGTCGCAGAAGCGGGGACAACGGAGACCAGTTTTGACTGCTGTTGGTCAACATCAAAAAAAACTGTTGATTTTTTCAAATCCCATCCCTGAGACCGGTTGTGCGCTTATGTATAATCCCAAATCATTACAATCCCAGGGTTTTTTGCATTTTTTGGTGAATTTTTTATGTGCAGTTTATATCTAAAAATTCAGTACGATGGCTGCAATTAATAAACGAGATAAACGGCTTAAGTTAGAATTTGTTGCCAACAAGGACCAAAGCATTCACGCAGGGCTTGTGTTAGTAGAAGCTATGGCCTTGCGATTTGGACTCTGGAAGAAGATCCGCCAGATCTCATGCCTGGACCCACGCAGAGACAAGCGTCGAGGCTATGGGCCAGAAGTCATAATTGGACAATTGATCTATGCCCTCTGCACAGGGAATGGCTGCCTGTCTGACAGTGAGGCGCTTAACAAGGATCGATTAGCTGTTGAGTTATTCGGGGTAAAGAAGTTTGCAGACCAATCGCAGGTAGGTCAATGGTTTCGCGAGCAAAGCGAGGAAAGCGTTGAAGCATTGCGGAAATTATTACGTGAATTTGTTGAATGGGTTATTGCCATTGCCAGGCCTAATCGATTACTGCATGCAGGCAAACTAGAAGTCTTTTTTGATGACACTCAACTAGAGGCGTACGGTAAAAACTTTGAAGGGGCTCGTATTAATTACAATGGCGACTGTGCATTATCCTGGCAGACGCTCTGGGTTGGGCCGCTGTTAAGTCGACAGTCATCTGGAAAGCCCCGGCAACCCGAGCTGCCAGCTTTTGCCGATGCTGGAGCGCAATCGTTATCTCTGGAGAGGCAGGTCAGCGCATTTTTATTGTGACAGTGCCAGAAGGCAGTGACTGAGTGGTAAAAATAGGTTAAGTTGAGTTACTGGGGAACACCGGATGGGCGGAGCATTATTTATTCAGCGCAGAAAATCCTTCAAAAAGTGAGGGAAATTGCTTTTAGGGTGTTTGATGATTCAAAAAACTGCAAAATTTACCTTAAGATACCGATTTTCAAAGATTTGATCTTTCGAACCCCGTTCGAACTATTGGATTTTTGTCAAGAATGATTCGATAGTAATGATTCTGGGATTGAAAATTTTGTTTACTATTGACGTTGAAATTTTGGTAAGTAGGATTAGATAACCTTAATTGGTTATTATAAACTCTAAAAATGGAGAAACGAATATGGCAGTAAAAATTGCAATAAATGGTTTCGGAAGAATCGGGCGCTTAGTATTCCGCGCCTTAATCGAAAAAGGCCTCGTTGGTAAAGATATTGATGTTGTTGCGGTTGGCGATATTGTCCCCGCTGACAACCTGGCATATCTTTTGAAATATGACTCAACTCAGGGTCGTTTCAACGGGACCGTTGGATCTAAAAAGTCTACTCCTGATAGGGCTGATGACGATATTCTTATCGTAAATGGTAATGAGATGAAGGTCGTCAGTGCCAAAGACCCCTCTGAACTGCCCTGGAAAAGTTTAGGGGTAGAGCTGGTTATCGAAGCCACTGGCCTATTTACTGATGCAACTAAGGCTAAGGGGCATATCACTGCCGGAGCTAAAAAAGTAATCATCACAGCCCCAGCTAAGAATGAAGACATTACTGTGGTAATGGGTGTAAACCATGAAAAATATAATCCAGCAAAACATAATATCATCTCAAATGCATCCTGCACAACAAACTGTTTGGCTCCATTAGTGCATGTCTTATTAAAAGAAGGCTTTGGTATTGAAGAAGGTTTAATGACAACGGTCCATTCATATACAGCAACACAGAAAACTGTTGATGGCCCAAGTAAGAAAGACTGGAAAGGCGGCCGAAGTGCTGCAATCAATATTATACCTTCTACTACAGGAGCAGCCAGGGCAGTTGGTTTGGTGTGCCCTGAGGTAAAAGGTAAACTTACAGGTATGGCCTTCAGGATTCCGACACCGACAGTATCTGTGGTAGACCTGACCGTTAGAACTGTCAAAGAAACCAGCTACGATGAGATCTGTGCAGCAATGAAAAAAGCCAGCCAGACTTATTTGAAAGGGATCCTTGACTACACAGAGGAAGAAGTCGTAAGCACCGACTTCATCCATAGCCCTATGTCGTCAATTTTCGATAAGGGTTCTGGTATCGGCCTAAACAGCAGGTTCTTCAAGCTTGTTAGCTGGTATGATAACGAGTGGGGATACAGCTGCAGAGTTGCAGATCTACTCCAGTACATGCTCAGCAAAGGCTTATAATTTTATAGTCAATCGTACAGGCGGTCGGGTTTTCAATATTCCCGACCGCTTTTTTGTTTCCTTTAGTCAAAAAATGGATTTATAAAAGTCCCCAATATGATTCGAAATATAATTTTTGATTGGTCAGGGACATTGGTAAATGATCTGCCTCCGGTCTTAGAAGCCTCAAATCATGTATTCAAATTAGCCGGTGTCAAAGAAATGACTGTAGACGAATTCCGCGCTCAGTTTTGCCTTCCGTTCAAACAATTCTATGACCGAATAATTCCGCACATTGATCTGCCAACCCTGGAAAAATGGTTCCATGAAAGATTTAATCAGATCCAGGACGCTGTTGAAGTCATGCCGCATGCAATTGAGTTTTTAGAATTTTGTAAGAGTCGCCAAATAAAAACATTCTTACTCAGCAGTATTAGAGAGGACCATTTTCGTGAGCAATCCACCCGAACAAATCTTAAACAATATCTCAATCATATATACGTCGGCGTATGGGATAAGCGCAAAAAAATACAGGAAATAATAACTCAACATAATCTCAACAAAAACGAGACCTTATTTATCGGAGATATGCAACATGACATAGAAACTGCAAAAATCGGAGGCATTTTTTCGTGCGCAGTACTAACCGGTTATAATCAAGAACATCAGCTTGTTTCAAGCGCACCAGACCTGATAGTCAAAGATCTTAAAGAATTACAATCCATCCTCATCGCAAATAATCTAGAACTACCGACCAGATTAAAAAAAAATATAAATTCATCAAGGAGTAGCTGTTCCACATCAAAACCTGCAGATTCAACAGAAAAATTCGATAAATCTATTAACCAACAGATTATTTCAGATCAGATAATCATCGACGACTTGCAACTACAATATAAAGTCGGCACCTTACCAAAAGAACGAACTGAAACCCAAAGTATCTCCGTTTCATTGATTATTGAAACTGACCTGACTGCAGCTGCCAATACTGATGACCTGACAAAGACAATAAACTACCAGGAAATAACTCAACTTTTAGAAAACCTTGGCCAAAATAAACACTGGCACCTAATAGAAACTCTCGCATCTGACATTGCCAATGAAATATTGACCAGGTTTGAAGTGTACAGGGTTACTGTGCTCGTTAAAAAATTCGCTATTCCTAACGCCGATTTTGTAGCTGTAAAAATTTCAAGACAAAAGCATGCTCCAGATGATCCTATATCCTGATTACAAAACCGTCATCTGCTGCTCAAACTCTCATAAAAATCATTTTACAGTTTAAATTTTTGAGTCCTTTTTTCAAAACCAATACCTTAAAAAGTTCAGAATTTCTATCGATGAGTATCTGACATTCTGAAAAAATGAAAATAATTAAATAGTTGTCCCATTTAAAACCAAAAAAAAGACCGGGGCTTGTACAGCCCCGGTCTTTCGATTTTCAGCCTGGATTACACTACTTAATCAATCTGAAGAACCCTGCACCGGTTGGCGAATTAACTGTGTACACGAACTTACCACCAACGGTGTTAATGGTTCCTGTAACATCAGTGAACGGACCGGTCACTGCCGTGGCTTGCTGCAATCTGAATCCGGTTGCATCGGCAGGCCATGAGACAATTACTTGCCCATCTTTTTGCTCAATGGAAAGTTTGACCTCTGTAACCACAGGCGGGACATAGTCACCATAATTTCTGTATTCAACGAATGTCGTCATGCCCGGGTTATTATTATGAGCAGTTGTCGCAAGACCAAGATACACGGTGCTTGGATAAGTTTGGGTCAGTGTGCCAAGTTTTATCCAATTTTCACCGTCTGTAGATCTGTAGGCCGTAAACACATCCCCAGTCCTTGACAATCGCACCCAGACATTTGGATACGGAAGAGGACCTACCTGTGAGACGCCTGGCCAACCTGCAGCAGAACCACCTGTGGTGGCCCTGTAATTACATTCCCAAACATTAGCGCCTGTGTCTGGATCTACTATTACATTCACGTACCTGCTTGGCGAATCCAGTGATTCGCGGACCATCAGTCCTGCATGAGTCCAGTTATCACGCTGTACAAGTTTGGTGATCTGCACTTTGACATCAAAATCACCTGTCCGCTGCTCGTAGACATAGTGGAAGAAGTCCGCCGTGTTCCAATAATCACTGCCACCGGCTATGACATCGAAGTCACCTTCTTTAGCCACAAAAGTTGAGCCAGGCTCTAACGGATCAACTCCAGGATCACCTATATCTACAGCAACCATGTTAACTACCTTACCGGTTACTGTTGAGTTTGCAGCTATGGAGTTCCCGGCCAGGTCTTTGACATTGTTTACTGTCAGAACAAATGTTTGACCTGTTATCGCCTTATTAATTTCAAGTGCAACTGTCTTCTGGTCCTCCCGCAGTGTTGCACTTAAGATCTGAACTCCACTTATGCTGTAATTAGCTGCAACATCAGCGCCAGCTCCAACGATTTCATCAAACATGACGCCAACATTAGTAGAGTTTATTAAGGTTGCTGCAGAGACTAATTTCGGCGGTTCAACATCTTGAACCACTGTTACAACAGCAACCTCACTGGTTACACTGAGCGTTGGAACGCTGACAATACATCTGTAGCTTGCACCATTATCACTTAATGTTAATAACGGTGTTGTATAAGTAGAGTTCCAAGCTCCTGGAATATCAACTCCGTTCTTCTGCCACTGATAAGACAGATTTGTAGTCACCGATGATGTACCAACAGCCTCGATGGTAAATGTTGCAGTCTTGTTAGCAAGAACAGTTACGCTTTGTGGCTGCTTCTTGATAGTGATACTAGCACCAGTCGGATCGACATAAGTTGCTAGATATATACCCGGTATTTCACCTGTGCCATTTGTTGGAATGGTAACCCCTGCATCATACATGCTTGGAGTAATCCAGGCCACTGCAAGGTTATCACCACCAGTACCTTCTCGCATGCGCGCTTCGATATAATAATACTTACCGGCTTGCAAATAGATTGCATCTGATGGTGTAATAGCCGTATTACTCCACTCTTTGTTACCTGTCCAGGATGAGACAGAAGAGATCTGTTGTTTATTAGCAGGATTTTCATCTGTACTCAGATAAAGTCGGCTTTGATCATCCGATGCAATATAGAAGTAATAATACCCGGTTTCTGGCGGAACAAGGAATCCATACACCCTCTGGCAGTAGTTCTCACCATAACTGACCGGCGCTTCAAACTTGTTGATAAACCCGATTTCATCCGGGTTACCACCATCAATAATAGCTTCCGCATCATCTATTGTTCCGGTGGTTCTCCACCAAACCTCTCGGATTAGGCCGCCCTTAGTTCTAGCCCAAGATGAGAAGTTAACTTTAGTATCAGCTGCTATAACGTTACCTCTAGCTGATTGGTCTTTAACGTTATTAACAGTCAATATATAACCAGTATTTTGCGGCATTTGTGCAGTGTTTAGTATTACAATGCTCTGACTATTGCCCATGCTCGCTGAATTAATATTCAATGTCTGACCACCGGTTGTCGTGATACTGTAATTAGCAACATTTGTTGCAGTTGACGGATCTACCATTTCAGAGAAAGTAATAATGACCCGACTAAATGTACCGTCTGCTGAAACTTTACTAATCGTCGGTGGCTCGACATCTATGTCGACTGTTATCGTTGCCACTGCACTGGTAACGCTACTAAATAGGTTAGAAACCACCACGTAGAATTGAGCTCCATTATCATTAGTCTGAATCAATGGTGTTGTATATGAAGGCCCAGTGGCACCAAATATTGGTTCACCGTTACGATACCATTGATAATAGTATGGAGGAGAACCACTTGCTTCAACAGTAAAGGTCGCTGTCTGCAACTCCACCTTCTTGACACTTACAGGCTGAGTAATAATTGAAACAGGCCCGAAAGGTTGCATTGAATCCAGGTAAACACCAGGAATTGGATCTGATCCGTTTTGGACTGCGTCACCTCCCGGTATTTGCCAGGCAACAGCGATATTGTCGCCACCGCCGCCTTCCTTATGATAGAGTTCAAAATAATAACGTTTGCCTGCCTGTAAAGAAACTGGTGCAGAAACATGGTTTGTAGGATCTTCGCCGCCTTGACCAGTCAGATATGTCCGGGAGCCAGTCCAGGTACTTACAAAGCACATCTGCTGGAGATTTGCAGGAGATTCATCAGTGCTCAGGTAAAATGTTCCGGCATCATCAGTTGCGATGTAGAAGGTGTACTCGCCCGTTACTGGTGCTGTAATATACCCCTGAAGCAAGGTTCCATAATTATCAGCAATGTTACTCGGGGTCTCTAACGATGTCATATAATCCACCGCATCGGGCTGGTTGTTTATAAACTTCACATTGTTAGTTAAATCGCCAATAGACGTGCCACCAATGTTGTAATAAAGCTTCCGCGTAATAGCACCCTGAGTCATGAAATATGTTAACGTGGTTTGAGTTATAGTATTTGGAGTAGCTGCAAGGTCCTTGATATTTCTTATGGTAATCGTGTATTTAGTTCCCGGAGACATCGAAGTTGTTCTAACAACCACATTAGACGGAGTGAGCATTTCAACACCTGTGACTGTCACACCGCCAGATATGGAATAATTGCCAGTGTTTGTTGCAGTTGACGGAAGTAACGGCTCCGAAAAATCAACATACACTCCATTAAGGTTACCCTTGGTTGATGCAGCCAGGGCCTCAGGTGGAATAACATCGGCGGAGACAAACAAAGTCGCTGTATCACTCTGGAGGGTATTGTTTACCTTAACATAATATGTGTTACCATTGTCAGTTAACTGAACCTTTGAAAGCTTCAAATAAGATAACGTCTCACCAGCGATAGGCTGGCCGTTCTTGTACCACTGATAGGATATAGGCTGGGCACCGTCTACGCTTACAAAGAAAACGACAGAATCATTCTCAGTCGCATAAATGTCCTGTGGCTGGGTTTTTATGGAAACAGCGGTACCGGCAGGAAAATAAGGTGCTAAATAATACGCTGGCATGGGGCGCTCTAATGTTCCATCGGGCAATTGCCAGCCTACAGACAGGTTATCACCGCCAGTGCCCTCTTTATGAAGGACTTCGAAATAATATTTCTTACCACGTTCTAAGGTGATCTTTTCAGACTTTTGCGAAGAGAACTTTGTCCATTCATTTTCACTGGTCCAGTCACCTACAGATGCGATTAATTTTTTATTCTCCGGATTTGCATCTGTGCTCAGCCACAATTGAGAATTATCATCGGAAGCAATCCAGAAAACATAATCTCCGGTCTGTGGTGGTTCAAAATACCCCTGTACAAAAGAACCATAATTGTCAGCAAAATCAACTGGAGCATCAAAGAACTCGGTTAATTCCTGAGTCTGAGTAAATCCATCCGGAAACACTGAGTTAAGGGTTAAGTTTGTTACAGCAGTACCTGATAAAGGCTGTCCGTCAGAACCGGTTTCATATATCTTCCTAACAACATACCCAGCTTGCGTCTGGGTCGCAAATGCTCCGAATAATAGGAGCGTCAACAACAACACTATTCTTTTCTTCATATACTTTCCTCCGGCTTACCAAGTGCCTTATGACTAAAAAATTATCTAGTCACCATGGTTTTTTAGCACTTGGCGGAAATTTAACTAAACTTAGAAAATCATGCAACAAAAATTTATTAAAAATATCAATTTTTTATCGGATGCAGCTCTCGAGACTGGTCTGATCATTACCTGATGAAAAATAATCTCATTGAATTTAGCATTTTATGGTGAAAAATTTTCATGCCATCTTTACCTGAATACAGAAAAATGATCTTTGTAATTCATAGCTATGCCACTACTCCATCTATTTCGGCAGATGTTAAGGGCGTAAATGTCGTAGAGAACTAGTTCTAATTTTTATAGCATCGTTCTTAAGTATTTTAAGACAGCCAACTCCTGAGATGTAAGGTTGGATATTTTATAGGTATTTTCATGGTTGTGATAATCTCATGATACTCAACTTTTTATTCAGATATAGGGCTTATGATCCTCGGTGAATTGGCCTCAATTTAAATATTTAAATTCTGTACTTGCCAATATTTAAAAAATAGATCAAAAAGGGAAACAATATTTTTAACGAATGATGAGTTATGGCAAATAAAGAAAACAAATATCCGGACAATGTCCCAGGAAAATATTATGTAGACAATCAGTGTATCGACTGTGATTTATGTCGAGAAACTGCTCCTGCAAATTTTTCAAGGAATGCTGATGGTGGCTACTCTTACGTTTGCAAGCAACCATCAAATCCAGAAGAAGAAGCTAAGTGCAAAGAAGCCAAAGAAGGTTGCCCCGTAGAAGCAATTGGCGATGACGGGCCATAGTAATGTGTTTTTAAGAAATTTAAAGAAACCGCAGTTTATCTGCGGTTTTTTTATTCCTTAAAAGTGACAACAAATAGACCCTTTCTTGTAGCTTGATAGAATGTAAACAATGCCAGAGGTGAGTAAGTTTTATCTAAACTATTTGGGGAGCCTCTATAACTGGTGGGATTGGGCAATCTAGAGTATCGGCTATAGCACGTAAAAGGTGAAATTCTCTTGGCTTAATAACCCCATCGGCGGCAACAACCCAGGCACATGCTGTGATTAAATTTTTCTTAATAATTGGAATAGCCTGCTCAAATTTAGACAATGCACTGTCCACCTGGCTTAAAGAACACTGGTCCTTAGAAAGGATTGAAGGGATGTACGTACTTGTCTGAAGTTTTGGCCAGGCCAGTTGAAATGCCTTTGATGCATTTGATACGTCATTTGTACCAATGTATGCCAGTGCTGATAAAATTACAGCTGCATCAGATGCCAGAGGCCGGATAGAGTAATATTGAACAGGAGTTTTAACAGTCTGGAAACAGGGCAGAAGATGCCGTTTAATTATCTTCTGGAGCATATATTCAAAGAGGTCGATGTGCATGTCTGCTTCAATTATTAAGTTCGTTGCATTCATGAATGAATCAAATTGACTATGTGACATGTTACGCATGGCCGGGATAGCCAGATCTAGCAATGGCAACCTGTGTTCATACGGGATTGATTGGATTTCAGGTAAAAGTTTCAACAACAACTGCGCAATTTCCTTGCCCATTGTTTGTTCTAATCCCTGGAGTTGGACCTGGCGGATATCCGGGTTTTCATCTATTAAAAATCCAAAAAACATTGCTAAAGCCGAAGTCGGCTCTTTAACGATTTCCTTGATAGCCGGGGACAGCGATTTATGCCAGTCTTGAGATACTTGTAATGCAATCGGACGCAGACTGCCTACAGCAACAACAAGTTCATTCGGGGAGATGTCATGTTTTATTTTGTCTTGATCCAAAGACCTAAATTCACCTTTTAAACCAAGATCTCCTTTTAAAAAAGCAGCAGCAATTAACTTTGCATCATCTTCTGGTAATCTAACTACAGGAAATTTTCCATCCCATGAAGGATCCAGAAGTTTAATTCTTTCCACCAGAGGTGGATGTGTTGCGAACAAGTCAAAAAAACCACGTGTTAAAGCATCTGCAAAGAATAGGTGGCTGGTTGCCTCAGCTTGTGGCGAGGCGATTACAGAGCCAAAGGTCAAACCCCCAATCTTTTTTAAAGCACCTGCAAGTCCAGAAGGATTTCTTGTAAACTGTACAGAGGCTGCATCAGCCAGGAACTCACGCTGTCGGCTGATTGCACTTTGAATAAGTCTTCCAAAAAAGGCGCCTATTGACCCCACAATCATAAGTGCAAATCCGACAATAGGGAGTGCACTGCGCGATCTGACTCGCAAAACCGTCCGACCAATTATAGAGATCGAGGTGATTCCAAAAATCAGGCTGATCAACCTGATATTAAGTCGTATATCACCATTAAGGATATGGCTAAACTCATGGCCGATTACACCCTGGAGTTCATCTCTGGTTAAAAGTTTCAAACATCCTCTAGTAACCCCTATAACAGCATCGCTGGTCGTATATCCAGCAGCAAAGGCATTTATTCCAAGATCAGGCAATACATAAAGCGCAGGACTCGGCACTCCAGAAGCGATAGACATTTCATCGACTACATTTATCAATTTGCGCTCGTTGGGGTCGGTAGTGTTAGGGGCTATTAATCTTCCGCCAAGCATTATTGCGACAGCCGGACCACCTTCAGCCAACTCTGACATTTTTATGATACTGCCGACTGCTACCACTAAAATCGTACCGACTGACACCCAAAAAAACAACTTGGGCTGCCAGAGACTTAATTCTCCCTCTTTAGGCGAAAAATTGAACCCATAAAACAAAAGAATAACATATGAAACTGCAATGACCGTTAAAACTATAGCTGCAGAAAACAATATAATTAATCTAAAGGTCTTGCGCTTAGCTACTTCTTGGCGATCAAAAAAATCCATCTGCAAATCTTAAAATGATACAATTAATCAAAGATGCCTTCTTTAAAATCGAGTAAACACTCGAGCCATCAAAACTTAACTTGCGGTGGCTCTTTTTCTTCCGGCTTAGTAACAGTAAAAAGTTCTGCCTCTGAAAAGTTAAACATAGATGCAATAATGTTTGTTGGGAAGGTTTCACGTCGTGTATTATATGCCATTACTGAGTCGTTAAATGCCTGTCTTGCAAAAGCAATCTTATTCTCAGTTGACGTGAGTTCCTCCATTAGTTGCATCATATTTTGATTGGCTTTTAGGTCCGGATATGACTCCACAACAGCAAACAACCGACTTAAGACTCCAGTCAAGGCTGTTTCCGCTCCGGAAAGCTCACGCATAGATGCGGCATCTCCGGGATTTTGCGCAACCTTAGTATTTGCTGCAGCAGCCAGATTTCTCGCATTTATCACTGCTTCCAGGGTCTGGCGTTCATGACTGATGTAACCTTTGGCAGTTTCCACAAGATTTGGAATTAGATCATAACGCCTTTTCAATTGAACATCTATCTGCGCAAAGGCATTCCTGTAACGATTCCTGAGTTTAACTAAAGCGTTATATGAGCTGACAACAAAGATGAATACCAAAGCAATTAAAAGCAATATAACCAGGATGATTAGTTCGCCGATACCAAATGCTAATATTTTCATAATTCACCTGTTTGTGTTTAGATTGTGACTCAAATATCAATTCAACTCAAATACTTTTTTCGAAAATTTGAAAGAATCAATCATATGTGATTTGATTAAATCCAATCGTCAAAAAGCTCCAGAGCAAATTGTCCATTCTGATATTATCACTGAAGATATATCGACCTTGATTTCATATTTATTATTTTTATAGGCATAGGATTTATGGACATAAATTAACCTCATGGCTGGCTGGTTTACGGACTGATTTACTCACCATGCTAAATTGTGACATTGAGTTATAGCATCAAAATAGCTTTTGCTGTGCCCTTAGATTGCACCCAGCCCAGGCTAAGTCACCGAGCAATTCTATTATCCAATTCTTTGTTCCACTCCAAACTAACTGAAAGCTCTATTTTCTCAGTCGGATTAACATCAGTTTAATTGGAACTTACAGTTGAATAATTTATGGTCTGACCAGCTAAAAAAAGATATGGGATCGAAATAATCCTAATAATCGATCTTGCCAAATCCAAATTTGAAGTTTAGTTTTTATGTATGATTGGCACTGCGTCCGAACATTTTAAAGGCCCCGTGGACAAATTCCTCGGGGCCTTGAACAAAACATTGATGTTTGCCTCTAAAATGTTCTGGATTGCAGCTGTAATCAAATTCTTCAAGAAAAAACCCAGATCTGAATGTTTTTACTCATTGCTGAGTACAACACCAGCGCGTTTAGCCAAATCAAAGAAACAGACTTTAACAAACCAGCAAACAATTCAGAGGATTGGGTTTTATATAAAAAAACAAAGATGGATAAAACAGGCTTATGAGTTACATGCCAACGGTCATTCTCGCATCGGCCTCGCCTAGACGAGCCGAATTGTTGAAACAACTTAATATACCTTTTAAAGTTGTTCCAAGTAACACACACGAGGTTAAGCACCCAGAACTAACGCCTCATGAGGTTTCTAAGATGAATGCTTTTAGAAAAGCCCGTACTGTAATCTCTCACTTTCCAGACTCCCTTGTAATAGGCGCTGATACCATTGTATGCTTGGGCAATGAAATCTTAGGTAAGCCAGCCAATTTAGAAGAAGCCACACAGATGTTATCCCGTCTGCAGGGGCGCTCGCATGAAGTAATAACAGGCGTATGTCTGTTACAGCGAAACCCTATCTGCAATATCTTATTCTCCGTCAGCACCACAGTAAATTTCAGACCTTTAACTGCAACTCAAATAAAAAAATATCTGGGAATGATAAATCCACTCGATAAAGCCGGGGCTTATGCAATCCAGGAATATGGAGAAATGCTAGTAGACAGTATAAGCGGCTCGTTTTCTAATGTCGTGGGATTGCCTCTGGAAAGATTACGCGAAGAGCTGAACAAGCTTTGGCAAACACAAGGCAGTATGCAATCTTAATTTTGTTGACTCCGCGTTCGGTTTACTTTGTATTAGAAGAATTATGAAAACTCGGAACTGTAATAATATGCCAGACTTTCGATTAATTAGAATCTTGATTGGCGTCCTGTTCTACCTACCTTTGACACTCACTATTTTTGCTGACGTCCGATTGCCGGGCCTTTTTACGGATCACATGGTATTACAACAACAAGTGCAGATAAATATTTGGGGTTGGGCTGACGACGGTGAAAAAGTAACAGTTGAATTCAAAAAACAAAAACGCACTGCCATTGCAAAAAACGGTCGCTGGTCAATTAGATTGTCTCCCGAAAAAGCCGGGGGACCATTTGTCCTGACTGTAAAAGGAAAAAATGAGATCCAGATCAATGACGTGATGATTGGCGAAGTGTGGATTTGCAGCGGACAGTCTAACATGGAATGGCCGTTGTCAGCCGCATATGATGCTCAAAAAGATGTTGAATCGGCCACCAATACCATGATTCGGTTGTTTACTGTGCCAAAATTAAAAGCCAAAGTACCAGTGCAAGATGTTAATTCGAAATGGGACGTTTGTAGTCCAGAAATAGCAGCAAAATTTTCCGCCGTTGGTTATTACTTTGGCCGTGAATTACAACGAACTCGCAAAGTGGCCATAGGCCTTATCAACACATCCTGGGGTGGGTCTCCCGCTGAAGTTTGGATGAGAGAAAGCTTTCTGGAATCTAAACCCGAATATCAGCATGATATTCTGGATGCATACCCGGGTGCCTGGCGGGCATGGCAAAAACAGATGGATTCGTATCTCGCCGAAAAAGAACGACTGGAAAAAAATGGTCAGAAAATAAACAGAAATCCCCCATATCAACCCTGGCGTCCGGCAGAACTCTATAACGGGATGATTGCGCCACTCATACCTTATGGAATAAAAGGAGTCATTTGGTATCAAGGTGAGTCTAATGCCCAACGAGCCTGGCAATATAGAAGACTTTATCCAGATCTGATTCAGAACTGGCGTCAGGACTGGGGCTTGGGCAATTTTACCTTCATAGCAGTACAACTTGCGCCATTCATGAAAATCCAGCCGGTTCCTACCGAAAGTGCATGGGCAGAACTCCGTGAAGCTCAATATCTGGCTACCAAGACTTTACCTAAAGTCGGCCTGGCAGTAATAACTGATTTAGGAGATGAAAACGATATTCATCCCAGAAAAAAGGCCCCAGTAGGAGAACGGTTAGCCTTGATTGCACGTGCAATTGCTTATGGTGAACGTATCGAATATTCCGGACCAGAATTCAAAAAGATGAGTGTCGCAGGCAATAAAATCATTCTTGAATTTAAGCATGTGGGTAGAGGCCTGGTATGCAAAGGTGATAAATTAACCGGGTTCGCTATTTGTGGACCTGACAAGAGATTTGTTTGGGCAAACGCAGAAATCCAGGGTGACAAAGTTGTTGTAAGCAGTCCTGAGGTTACAAATCCTGTAGCGGTCAGATACGGATGGGCTGACTATCCTACTGGCAACCTTTGGAATAAAAACGGGCTTCCTGCGATCCCATTCAGAACAGATGATTTTCCGCTTACAACAAAGCCTAAAAATTAGTACTAATTAGAGAAACTTAAAGCCGTAGTGATGGAAGATGGACATAGAATTTATTCCGAACTGACCAAAAAACAAAAGGAATTACTCCAGCCCTTTGATGCTGTGCCTGATTCTTGAAGAGTTTCGGTTAATTGCTTAACCAGTCTCAGACGCCATCATCTGGACAATCCAATATTTCGCTGCTTCAAGCATTGTATCGTGGCATTGTCTTTAATCATCATGTAAAGCCAATAACTGCTCTGACTGCGATTAGTCGCTAGCCTGCTTTTACACCAAAAAGCTGAAATGGAAACCGACCATAGCCGACAGCCACGCAATAGGTAAAGCAGTTTTGCCCAGTGCAAAGGACCTGGATCGATCGACTTAGCAACCTCAGGCCGAATCATAACGACCAGGGTAGCTTACGAACCGCTAACTTTTTCCTGGCTATTTGTCTCTGACAACTGTAAATTATTGATCATTAGGCCATGAGAGAATTTAATGAATTGTATACTGCTATTCTCGAGGGCGACGCACCTGCTGCGAACCGTCTCGCTAAAGAACTCATTTCTCTTAGTGTGAATCCTCAGAAAATCGTTGACGATTGCATGATCCCTGCAATGAATGAGGTAGGAAGACGCTTTGAATGCGGGGATTATTTTGTACCTGAGCTCATGATGGCAGCTCGGGCCATGAAAGCAGCTCTGGAAGTTATTCAACCATTATTGGCAAAACAAGGCTCTAAAACTATTGGAACGGTTGCCATTGGCACAGTAAAAGGTGATTTACATGATATTGGAAAGAATCTCGTTGCCGCGATGTTAGAAGGTAGTGGTTTTAAGGTGATCGACCTGGGAGTTGATGTGCCTCCAGAAAGTTTTGTCAATATTATCAAGGGTACTAATGTAAATATAATAGCTCTTTCAACACTGCTTACCACAACAATGCCATGGATGAAAAACACTATTGATACCCTTAAAAGAGAAGGCCTGCGTGATAAAGTAAAAGTAATGATAGGCGGTGCCCCAGTAACCAAAAGATTTGCTGAGGAAATCGGTGCTGACGGTTATAGCGAAAACGCAGCTGGTGCCGTGGAGTTAGCCAGATCATTAGTCGGATCCTGAATCAACAACATCATTAGAAAGGATCATTTTATGCATTCTTTGATCACAAAGCTGCTTGAAAAAAGACCTGTGATTATCGATGGTGCCTGGGGTACGATGCTTCAAAAACTGGGTCTTGCAGGAGGCGAATGCCCGGATGCGTGGAATCTGGAGCATCCCGAAGCCGTTCATTCGGTTGCTTCTGCCTATGTTAACGCTGGAAGCAACATCATTTTAACAAACACTTTCGGTGCAAATAGAATTCGGCTGGCTTGTTTTGGACTATCCCATAGAACCGAAGAAATCAATAAAACAGGAGTCAGAATTTCAAAAGACGCCGCTGGAGATAAAGCCCTCGTATTTGCTTCAATTGGTCCCACAGGCAAAATGCTCATGCTTGGAGATATTACTTCAGAAGAATTGGAAACTGCCTTTTCTGAACAGGCAGAAGCATTAGCCAGTGCAGGTGCTGATGGTCTCGTTATTGAAACAATGACAGATCTGGCTGAAGCAAAGATTGCATTAAAAGCTGCTAAAAAATCAGGTCTACCAGTCGTGGTTTCTATGGTGTTTGATTCGGGGAAAAATAAAGACCGAACTATGACCGGCACAACAGTAGCCACTGTAGCCACCAGTCTAGCTGAAGCTGGAGCAGATGTCATCGGCGCAAACTGTGGCCTGGGTATTGATCCATACATAGAAGTATGTAAGCAATTTAAAAACGCTTCAGACCTGCCTGTCTGGATCAAACCAAACGCGGGTTTGCCCGAAGTAATCAACAACCAGACCTGTTATAGGACGAGGCCGGAAGAATTTGCGGCTTCCGCAATCAAACTTTTCAATGAAGGCGCTGATTTTATAGGTGGCTGTTGTGGAACAACACCAGAATTTATTAGGTGTCTGAAAAACGCATTTTCAAACTTATAGATTATGACGCCACGAGAAAGAATAATTGCACATGTCAGAGGTGACCCAGTCGATTGCATACCAGTTATGCCAATCACCATGATGTTTGCAGCCGATCAAATCGGTGCTCCTTATAGCGCTTACGCTATGGATTATCATGTCCTGGTGGACGCTCAAATTAAAACCGCAGAAAAATTCGGGCTCGACCATGTATCATGTATATCCGATCCAGCTAGAGAAGCAGCCGACTGCGGGGCTCAAATTAGATATTTTGAAGATCAACCCCCAGCAATTGACGAATCTAATGCAAGACTTGCTAATAAAGCAGACCTGCTGCATCTCCAGGTCCCTGACCCCTTAGGTGGTGGCCGAATGACAGATCGTATAATGGCTGCAGATTTATTCAAAAAACGTGTTGGGAATTTCTACTTGATAGAAGGCTGGATCGAAGGCCCCTGTGCAGAAGCTGCAGATCTACGTGGCATAAATACACTGATGACAGATTTTTACGATGACCCCAAATTTGTAATAGATCTTTTCGAATTCATAGTACAAATGGAAATTGAATTCGCTAAAGCTCAAATAGATGCCGGTGTTGACATTATAGGAATCGGGGATGCTGCAGCGTCATTAGTAGGTCCGTCTATTTACAATAAATTCGTGTGGCCATATGAAAAAAAGATGATTGATGCCATCCATGAACTAGGAGCTATGGTCCGACTTCATATATGCGGCAACATAAGCAAAATCTTAGAACCTATCGGAAAACTGGGTTGCGAAATTGTGGATATCGACCTCGCTCCAATGGATTCCGCCAGGATTGCTATGGGTGACAAACAATTACTCACTGCTAACATTCATCCGGTTAGAATTTTAAAAGATGGTTCTCCAGAATTAATTACTCAAGCCCTCGACGATTGCTATAAAAAAACAAAACCACGATTCATAGTCGGTGCCGGCTGCGAAGTACCAAGAGGTACCCCAGAAGAAAATTTTAGGGCGATGATAAACTTCGGCAAGACCCGATCGCCCTGAAAGGCATAAATACAGGCAGACCATTCGTAAACAACCACGTGGGTTTTTTAGCCAATTTATCTACTTGATACCTTTATTAACGTCCACTGCTTATCTTTGGCTTTAATTCCATATTTGCCAATTCGTTATAGTTCCTGTTTAAGCTAATCCACAAAAATACTTATTGCTTTTTAATCCAGTTTCATAAAATAGAACAGTATTTGAACTAAATTGCTTGTTTAGATGATAAATGAACTGTGCATTAACAATTGCTGGTAGCGATACTGGCGCTGGAGCAGGCATCCAGGCCGATCTTAAAACATTTGCAGCTTTAAAATTACACGGGCTTTCGGTCATAACCTCATTGACAGCTCAAAATCCAGACAAAGTACTCGGCGTGTTCCCTGTGCAACCTGCGTTTGTTGTTAAACAACTTCAGGCTGTTATTAATACATTCAAGCCTACCGCAGCCAAAACTGGCATGCTATTCTCAGCTGAAATTATCGAAGCCATTTCAACGTTCTTAGCTAAACAGAAAAATCTAAAGCTTGTCGTTGATCCTGTGATGGTTTCCGAGAGCGGCGCGCAGTTGCTAAACCCGGATGCCATAGATGTTCTAGTTAAAAAATTATGTCCGCTAGCCCATTTGATCACACCAAATATTAAAGAGGCAGAAAAACTTACAAATGTAAAAATCAATTCCCCTGAAACCATGCGTGCAGCTGCAAAGATCTTATTTAATATGGTGCAGGTACCAGTTCTTTTAAAAGGTGGGCATTTGAAAAAATTAGCAATTGCACCCGATATCTTCTACGATGGAAAAAACGAATTACTATATACAGCACCTCGGATCAAAAAGGTTAAAACCCACGGTACAGGTTGCACTTATTCTGCAGCGATCACTGCTTTTTTAGCAAAAGGCCTTCCTCTAGATTCCGCTATATTAAAAGCTAAAACATTCGTAACAACTGCAATCGCCAACAGCCAGTCAATTAAAAATTACAGTGTACTAGGCTGGTTTTAACTTTTTATGAGTAACAATCTTCCATTTGTTTGCTGGTTAAGAAACTACTTGCTGATTTCCTGTTTTTTCTTGTTAAGCACAGGTCTTTATGGAATCTCACAGGATGAATTCATTTTTAAAGTTCCCGCCGTAATAAAGGTTGTTTTGACTAACGAGCTGGATCAACCACATCTTGAACAAGAGCGCGCCGACTGGCTCCAATTCAAGACTACTACGGATAATCAGACCATTCTTTGCGGATCAAAGTTAGTCATAAAGTGCACAGAAAAAAACCAATTAAAATCCATCATCGCAACAAATCGGCTTTGTCTTTTAACTGCATTGCCAAATGGGCTATATTTATTGCAAGCATCAAATGCATTTTCGGCAGCGGTTATTGCAAACAAACTAGCAAAAGAAAAGACTATAGAGATTGCTTATCCAGTCATCCGCAGAAAAGCAGAGTTGTGCAGTGAATATGCCCGAATGCCTAATGATCCTTATTTTAGATACCAATGGTATTTAGAAAACAGAACTTCAGACGGTCAACCCCGGGGACCAGACCTCAATATCCGCGCCGCATGGCCATTTGCCCAGGGCAATAATATTGTTGTTGGAATTGCTGACGTCGGTATTGAATTAACGCATCCGGATCTCATCAACCAAGCCTGCCAGTCTAACCACTACAACTTTTTAGATCTCTCCACAAATGTCACACCGGAGAATAAAACCGAAGCCCATGGCACAGCAGTCGCCGGTCTGATTTGTGCTACGGGCAACAATAAACTAGGAATTATCGGCACCGCTCCAAAGGCAAAATTTGCTAGCTGGAAAATCATCTCACCCTCCGGCTATCTGGCCTCAGATGATGTATTGATGGAGATGTATCAATTCCATAGTCAGGAAATTTGGGTGCAGAATCATTCATGGGGCTATAATTCAGACACGCTAATGCCGAAAACTCCTCTTGAAGAAATTGGGCTTTCCAATGCTATTACATCCGGACGAAATGGTCTTGGGACAATTATTGTGCGCGCAGCCGGCAACAAAAGACAATATTACCAGAGAGCCGACGATGACGCCTACTTATCTGACCCTGGTGTAATTACAGTAGCAGCTGCTAGAGAAGATGGCCGTGTAGCATCATACAGTAATCCCGGAGCCTGCATCTTGGTGGCCGGTTTTAGTGGTGATTCTTATAACGGATTCGACGGATTATTTACCACCGACCTTACAGGTACCAACGGTTATAACCAGATAGAATTTGAGGAAGATTGGGGAGACTATACCTTTTACTCGTATGGTTTCTCCGGAACCTCTGCGTCTGCACCTCTAATAAGCGGCCTGGCCGCACTGATTCTCTCAGCTAATCCGAATCTCTCATATAGAGATGTCCAGCATATATTAGTCATTTCATCAAAACACTATGATCTGGCAGATCCAGATATATCAACAAATGCCGCAGGCCTGCTAGTCAGTCACAACCTCGGTTTTGGAATCCCTGACGCCGGACTCGCTGTCTATTATGCATCCAGATGGATAAACAGGCCAAAATTAACTGTCCTTAATTTCACAAATAATAACTCATCGATTATTCCTGCCATCGGACTATCGTTAGCAGCAGAAATTACAGATTCAAAATCATATACCAATCATTTGATTTTTCCTTGCACGCCCGGAGATGGCCTGTTTCCAGATAAGCAAATCGGACCCATCCCACTGGAATTTGTAGGCTTAGCCACCAACACTCTTACCCAAAACTTAACAAACAAGGCAGCTCTAATCTCAAGAGGCATCAATTATTTTTCCGAAAAAATTGACTATGCTGCCAGTGCAGGTGCAACTTTTGCAGTGATTTATAACGCCACATCCACAAATCAATCCTCGAACAGCTATGATTTAGTGTTAATGGGAGGTCTGGAATTTTCCCGCATACCGGCTGTATTTATCGGCAAAAAAGATGGTGAATTAATGATTTCGGCTCTTCAGAGCAATCATGTTGCGTGCTCGCTGGCACCATCACCTGCTTCAATGAAGTTTTATATCACAAACACTTTACTCTGTGAGCATGCAGGGATCAGACTCCATATAAACTATCCAAACCGAGGAAACTTGAGAATTATCTTAACTGCGCCTTCTGGCACCCAAAGTGTATTTCAAAAGCCAGGAAAAGACACAAACCAGGCTCCAAATGACTGGACATTTTATTCCACGCATCACTTTCTTGAATCCAGTTACGGGACCTGGGAAATAAAAGTTTTTTCCACCGTTCCCGGTGCCACCGGCTCTATTGAATCTGCTGAGTTAATCTTGCATGGAACGTCGATCGATGATTCAGATCATGACGGATTAGACGATTCCTGGGAATTGAAACATTTCGGGCATCTCCAGTCCAATGCGGCTGAGGACCCAGACCTGGACGGCATACCAAATTCTATTGAACAACTACTAAACACCAATCCAAATGTTGATGACCGACAATTTAAAATCTTTGTAAACCAATGGTCCGACAATATATTGAGGTTTTCATGGCCTTCAGTTAAGCACAAAAAATATCAATTATGGCAATGGGACCCTCAAAATAATCAAAATATTCCTATCGCAGAACTTATAAACGAACGCCTTGAACAAGAATTCTTTATCAACACCGGCTCTGCTAATCATTTCTTCCTGAGACTAAGTACCAATCCTTAATTTAGGAAAGAATACCCCAGACACAATTGTTTGCATTTGATCAAATCATAAAATCAGGGAGAATTTATAATCCTTCTGATAAAAAATTGAAAATAACCTCGCACTGCTTCGTCTCATATAAGCGTATGTTAATTTACAGTAAATACAAATCGCTGAAATTAAACTTCATCCCAGCAAGGTTTGTTATTTCTTTCTTCATTTTTTACACAATTACTTTTGCAAACGCACAAAATGAATCGGTTGCAACGATAGTTGCCGATTTTGTATCGCTGTTTGGGAAAAGTTTTTATACCAACACCCAGGCTTGCGAAGTGCGGCCTTCGGCTACAAGTGGCAATGTTTCAATGCCAGCAATCTTTGAACATCCCATAAATACTGCTACTCCATCCAGGTTATCCTGGACGCTTGACCTGCCCCAAACCGGATCCAGTGGAAAATTGTTTTTGACATTTGCAACAGGTCTGGCCGACGGCGTCGATTTCTCAAGTAACGCAGACGGAGTAATCTTTGAAATCGATATCAACAGGTCAAAAATATTCCAATCTGAGTGCAGAGAAACAAGATGGACTGTTCATACAATTGATATCACTAAATTTGGCGGAACAACGGTAAGGTTTGATTTTTTAGTAAGCGCAGGGAATAACACATCCTATGACTGGGCGCTATGGGGAAAGCCCAAAATTCTCTTAATCAAGAACGGCTACACAGAAACCCCCAAACAAATTAATAGCTCGGCAGGTACAATCGTCTTACTCCAGAGACCATCAACCTCGGTAAATCTCATTATATCTTCAGCCAACACCGAAAATCAAATTACGACGAACATCACGACATTAACAAATTCAGACAACAACCCGATACTACAATGTGAAGACTTCACCTTCGATCAAGTAAGTCAAGTTAACATACGTTGGGAACCATTAGAATCCGTTATTTGTGCCTACATTGGTGCATATAGCGGAGAAATCAACTTTAGAAAGCTCTCAGTAGATTCTGCCGCTCCACAGCTTAATCAACCGCTATCAATCAGAGCCATTATTGAAAATAATGGACCTGGGCCAATAAAAGTCGGAAGCGCCCTACTCCAATTCACCATTTATCCCAGAAACGACTCAGGCAGGTTAAACACGCCAGTTTTTAATGCGCCGATGCAAGCCAGCCCAGCCCTAGTTAAGGGGCAAACGTGGGAAGCAACTTGTACATGGCCAGTTCAACCCGGACCAGGACAATATGAAATTGAGGCCAGATTAACAATACCCGCTGAAAATAGATCGATAGTAAAAACTCTAAAAACAGAAATTCTCTCCCCACAGGAAAACACGATCCCGCTAGAGTTAAAAAACAGTTTTATCAAACTTGAATTTATCAGGATGCCCGATGGCTTTGCGATGGGGAAAATATATGCAAAATCGAATGACACATGGCAACTCCTGGGCGCATGGAAACCTTTATTTAAATTGAGCCTTCAAACAAAATCTGGCCCTGTTGAATGGGAACCACGCCCCCTGCATATCAAACAAAAACAATACACAGTCACGAGTTCCGATCTGAATAAAATAGAAACCTTAACCGGATCAAAAGTTTCAGGTTCTGACTTGCTTCAAACAAATGTAATCACGTTCTCAGCTTTTGGGAAAGATCCAGATAATGTCGATTGGGAAAACAGTTTAGTAGTTAAATTCGAACCAGATCAACCTATCATCCGAATTCACTATGAATGGTTAGCAAAAGAAGATCGTGATGTCTTAAATATTTTAGGACCGAATATCTACGTAGGAGAAGGCTCAACTGGTGCTGCAAAATCTTGGGGACTATTCCCGGGCCTTGAATTCCTATATGGACCAGAACAGTCATCAAACCCAAGAGACTTCGCCGCTAATCAAGCCGAACGCACCTCACCAGATCCGCTAAAGATAACAATTCCATTGATGGCAGTATCCGTGGGCGGATCAAGCCCAGCATTTGTCCCAGGAGCAGACAGGTTTTATTGTCCTGACTCGCTCAAAAACTTAGGCAGCACCGGAGCTCCAATTAATGATCATACAAACCTATGGACCATTGCCCTAAGCTGGGATCCTTTACAAAAATGGGATCAACAAAACGCATTTCCATCAGCTAGGTTCTCATCGCCCAACCTTGACGAGGGAATGTCAAATCACAGGCTAGCATTGTTTTTACCCTCAATACCAAAATTTATACCCGAAAATTCTACACTCCCAAACTTACCCTATAAGATGTCTAAAAATAAGCCTTTAACACTGGATGCATCCATATACATCACAGCAGGACCAATTCTAACCGCCATAAAACAATGGTATGCAGATACGGGCGGCCTTGCTCAAGGGCCTGGCACTCCTCGATCATTCCAGGAAACGTTAAATCTATGCCGTGAGGGCTTACTTAAAACCGTCTGGAATGAGAACGCAAAAAAATGGAGCCATTGCATCGGCTGGCCTCCTGCTAATGCTCCCGGCTTCGCTACACTTCTTTTCATTGACAGCTGTATCACAAAAGACCCTACCGCAGCCCAGGCCTCCATTGAAAGAGTTCAAACGGTGGCATCAAATATGTTAGCAGAAAATGGACCTGCTGGTTTCATCTCTGAAGCCAATTGTCATATATTGCGTTGGGAATTTCCGTTTTATTATGGTTACTTGCCAGAGGCAATCTCCGCTCTGGATTCTCATATCAATGCGCTGATACAGTCTCAAGAAAAAGACGGCGGTTGGCGATTTAAACCTTCAGACCCAAAACAAAAAACCCTTGGTCAAGAAGGAGACTCTGTACTGGGTATTAACTCAGCGCGGGCAGCTGCAATACTTAAGTATGCCCGTATCACTGGCAACACAAATGCTTTCCTGGCAGGTGAAAAGACTCTTATATTCATGGAAAAATTCCGAATCCCTCGAGGCGCCCAAACATGGGAATGCCCTATGTACGAGCCAGACATTTTAGCAGCTGCCCGGGCAATCTCAGCATATCTGGATGCATGGAAGTTCTCAGGTAATCCAAGATGGCTTCACGACGCTGTCTACTGGGCAGAAACCGGTATACCTTTCATTTACCATTGGTGGTTACCAGATAAACCAATGATGTGGGCTTCTGTGATACCTGTGTTCGGGTCCACATTCTATTCTCATTCATGGCTGAAAATGCCAGTCCAATGGTGCGGCCTGGTCTATGCCTATCATGTACAACAGCTAGCCGACATTCTGGACTATACAAGTGTCTCCCCAACAGATTCACCTCTGCCATTATCACTCGATATGGAACCACAGACCTGGCGCAGAATAGCCGAAGCTATTACTATCAGTGCTCAATGGCAACAATTCGATTCGGGTGATAAAATCGGTACTTATCCTGATAGTCTCACCGATTTCTCAATAAGAAACGGAGCGTTTATTAACCCGGAAAATATAATGGTTAACTTATTATTAATGCATGGTTTCAACCCGGATATTAAAACCGCAAAAATAGGCGCTTCCCCTGCCATTTTTATTAGCTCAGGCGCAGTAATATCTAATGCTAATCTTGATAATAATTGCCTGCGTTTTAATCTTACATTTTTCAAAGACAAAACCAGCCACACAATGTTATCAAATTTAAGCAATGATCCAGTTTCTATCGAAACCAACGATCAACTAATACCTAAACTACAAAAATATGAAAATAATACCGGATGGGTCTATGACAATGAGAAGAAAAGATTATTCATATCTGCCATGCACTCTTCGGAAACCATAAAAATCAAAATAAATTTTTAAGGCTTAACTATTTTTGACAATTCTGAACCTAAGCGATAAAACCGCTTGTTTGATGATTCATCGAGTTTGTCCCGATAATTAACTTCACGCAGCGTATTATCAACTATATTCGTACTAAATAGATTTGTATATGGGCCATCAATCCTATCTGAAACACTGAGTGTATAATTGCGGCTCGAGGCCACAGGCCACGATATAATTACATAAGAATTGTCTTTCCTGCAAATACTAAGTTTAAGCACAGAGTTACTATCAGTAGGATCTGTCCCGCTAATATATTCTGCATAATTCGACATACCATCCATGTCCAAATCCCATTCTCCACCATTATTTCCCGAATCACTTAATGGATTAAGTCCAAATCTAATTTCCCAGCCATCAGGTAATCCGTCGCCATCAGTGTCAGGATTCATTGGATCTGTGCCTATTTTAAGTTCATCCACGCTCGTCAAACCATCATTATCTGGATCAATATATTGGGCTAACTCGTAGTCTATACCTTCGAGGTACCAGAGACCCGTATCGCCTTCAAAAAAATTCTCACCAATAAATCCTTTATCGAAGATAATCAAGGCTTTATCCTCATTGCTCAATACTGGAACTCCAACGACAGCAGCGATCTTAATTCTACCTTCAGGGGATAGTTTTCCTAGTTCACGCAAGGGTATCGAAAGCTTGATAAAATCAGCGTCTTGCTCCCAAGGAACAGAATCTATCTGAGGAGATCGGTTAAACTGTTGTAGTTTACTGCCATCGATAGTAGTAAAATTTGAATCCAATCTAAATATCCCCTGACCAGTTGCAAATGCACAACCAGTCCTCCCAAAAGCTGGCAGATTAGCATCTGCCCATTCATCACCCAAAATACAACCAATAACAGGAGAAAAATTTGTAAAACAAAGATTAGTTAAAAAATCGAGTCCGTCAGCACCCTGCGAATATGGATCCAGCTTTTTGTTCCCACAGGATTTTAAATCGGGCACACCTTCTTTGTCACTTGATCCCAGAAATAGAAAAATAACATTGTTAGAATTGATCATTACCCCGGATAGACCAATATACAAGTTTGTATCGTCATTTGAAACATCAAGAGCACCGAGATTGGAATTCCTCCCCGTGATAGCAAAACTAACAAACCTGGTATCATTATCTCGTACAAAATTGTAAGTCTGCCCCTCATAATTTCCGTCAGCATAAGCACCCGTTTCATCCATCTGAATAGATTGCCAGACAGAGTATTTTATCCCCGAGTTTGGTTTCTTTGTCTTACCAATTACAAAAGAATCAAACACGTTACCCTCTTCATCTATTGCTTTAAGCAATAATTCATTCTCATCCACAGTCACTTCTATAAAATTATATTTTACCCAGATTTGTCTGCTAAATGGATCGATTAAATTACCTGGCCGGTATAATGGTCCACCGCCGCCTCCGGATATCACAAAGTGCACACCATTAACTGGTCCTATCCGTTCATAATAATGGTCATGTGCGTTAATCACCAGGTCCACTCCATACTCCTCCGCCAATTTTCCAAATGATTCATATAATTCTATGCTGTCACATATACGATTGTAGTTCCAGTCATCTAAATGATGTGGGCCTGAACTTCTGTATGGTTCATGAAACACAAAAATCTTCCATGGCTTTGTGCAATTTTTCAGATCCGCCTCCAGCCAGCGATATTGATAACTATTAGTGGAAACATCAGCCCCGCTTATAACATCTGAATCTAATACAATGAAATGAACGCAACCCGCATCAAATGAATAATAATTTTCTCCACCTTCGATGTTATTCGTCGGTAAGTAAAATTCATTCGTAAGAATAGTAGCAGAGTAATATCTGTCGTGGTTGCCTACCGAGACATAAAATGGTATATACTTCATTAAATTTGCATATGGGCTGAAGCATTTTAAGTCAAATGTGCCATCTTTTGCTTCCGGGTAAATAAGGTCGCCGTTAAGAAAAACCAAATCTAAAGAATCTCTCACCATTGTTCTTTCTAACTCATTTGCAATTTTTAACTTGTAAATACTCGAAGAGCCGGTGTCGCCTAGTGTTGCAAATTTTATTTTACCTTTGTCACTAAAAGTTTTAAAAGAATAAACCTCCGAGCTAGCACTTTTATTGTTATCTGAGCTAATGATCCTGTAATAGTACCTGGTCCCCGGGCTTAATCCTGTCAAAGTCAAAACATGCGTGTTTGTCATTTTATGGTCTAAGAATGTATTATCCAGATTAGTGGTTGTCCCCCAGTCTATTCTTGAATCAGATTGATTTATCGTCTTCCACACGATAGTAACTGAAGTCTCCGTAACAGCCTGAATAAAAGGTCCACGTGAAAAATTCGCTAACAATTCTGGCACCAACGATAGGGAATAATCCGTAAGTGAATTATTAAACAGTGCAATTGTCAAAATGTTAGTACCCTTTTTGAGTAAATCGACAAAACCACTGATATCAAAATCTTCAGCTATACCTCCCGAATGATAATCTGCCAGAGCCATGAATGGGAAATCAGTTGCACTCCCACTAGTAATACCTTTTCTAGCAACTTCACATCCATTAATATAAGCGATAAAACCGTCCTCATAATCAAGCCTTAATATCAACCACTTAATCACATCAGGATTATCGATGTAAAATTTTTTTCGAAATAATATACAAGACGAGATTCCAACAAAGTTAGTAGTAGCGTCGTCCCAATACCTATTTCCAAATCCAGAAACCCCCATCGCCCATGCAGAATCGTTGTATTCGATATTCGTCCATTCGAAATTCCTATCGTCCTTTAAGATACTCTGATCAGCTATGCAATACCTCCACAGGTCGCCAACTTTAATCAGATGCTCAGCCTGCATTTCAAAAACAAAAAGAAAGCTCGCAATCTCAAAAATCCCTAAAATATATGACAATCTCAATAGAACTGACTTTATACCCTCAGAATAAGAACGGTTCATAAAAGCTCAAATTCATTATTCGGCTTCTGCGTAAATAAATGCCGGGTTACAAAATTCAATCTTACCTGAGTTTTGATTTTTTATACTATCAATGAGTAAAAGTGTGTCCAGTTTGATGGGCCAATTTATTCTGCCATCATTGCTTCCACCCCAATGTGCCATTGGTCCCTTGAAATCAAAAACAACCCAGCGCCACTCTTTCCAGTCGATAGTAAAACCTGATGGTTGAAAAACCTGACCTGTGGCATCTGTAAATCTCATCCTTATTATATTACCGCTAGCATCGCCTTTTACCCAAACTCCATAGCCAATAGGTTGTCCTTCAATTTTAGCCAGCTCACTTTTACATGTGCACCTAATAAAACGCCAGCCTTTCTCGAAGGAATAATCCAAAAGCCAGATATTTGTCCTAATTTCTCCTAATACTTCGGTTTGGTTAATGACATTTAAGTTAGCAAAGGCTCTTACATTGGTATCTCCATCAAGAACGGCTGCAACATTTGTCAATCTTATCCTTTCGAATCTTTGATTTTTTAATAAGCCCACCATATTACCGTGATCATCCAATACCTTTATTGACGCCTTCTCAGCAGCAGGATCGGCCCCTCTTAAAACTATATTTGTCATTCCAACCTGTTCACTGATTTGAATCACCGTTTTTTTACCATGATAATCGATATATCCATTAAAACCTGTTTTCTCACGGTCCTCCGCTATGACTATTACACCTTCAGCAACAGGTGCCATAGTAAAACGGATCGGATTAGCCAGAACACAGCGCCAATTAATCTTATCGTTCATAATTTCCTTGTTATTGTCATGAACTGACTCGTACCTCATTGCAAAAGTAAGCAAAGGCATCTCTATATCTCTCCTCGTAATAATCAAAGGAAATTCAACCGTCTCAATGCTGTTTGATGAAATTAAGTATTCATGTTCAATTGAATTAATATCATCAGAACAAGAAATAACAACTCTAGCAGTATAAGGATTTGGATTTTTTAATTTGAATTTCAGATTGTTTTTGTTTGTTTTACCAGCAACGACAATAACACCTGTACTTTCATCAATTGCCCATAATGAAGCTGCCCTGATAAAGGGTGTGTGTTGTCTAGTTTTGATAATCACAGGGGTCTGGTTAAGAGGAATGTTTAATTTTTTTTCAAGAACGGTGATTGTAACAGCTCTGTTAAAAATATCATAACAGTCTATCTGGGTGTCTGAATTAATATCCACATCCAGCAATAAATTATGAGGGTCACCAACTGTCCATGCAGCAATTGCCTGGTCAAATAAATCTCGTTCCATAAGCAAGATGAAGTCATTAGTGTTAGCAGTTACTAACCTGTGGAGTATTTTGTAGCCAGAAAGACTTAAACACATATTACTCAAGGCCACATAAGCAGGCTTGGGCAATAAATCATGAAATACCGTACCAAAGTTGTGCTCATTATAGTTAGTATCTGTACCATCATTTTTCCAATCATACCAAATAGAAATGGGCACTCCATAATTTAGGTTTATCAGTTGTTGCCTTACTATATAACTTGCTTGGGTATCTAAAGATATCCCTCTGGCATGTGTAGCATATCCCCATTCACCACTAATTATTGGCAACATAGCCTTACTAGCCGGTTTATAACGTTCAATCAAAGCTTTTAATTTTACGTAATCACCCTCTACTGTCTCCGGTGGTAAGGATCTGTACGGATGCACACTTATGGCATCCAGCCCATGAAGCCCTGTTTCTTTGAAAAATGATTCAAAAAATTGCCACGGAAATTCACTTGTAGCGGGAGCAATAATCAGACTTTGAGGATCAACAGCCTTTATTGCCCGAATTGTTAATTTAGCCAATCGTGAATATGCATCCACATTTGGCTCAGGCTTCCAAAAAACACTAATATTAGGTTCATTCCAAATCTCCCAAACAATTCTTTTTCCTTTAAAATGTCTTGCAGCTGCTGCTGCCCACTGCGCAAAGGCATCCATGCTTTTTGTACTGGCTGGTGCAGCAATATATTTTGTTTGTTTTCCGTTTTCTAAAACAACATGCTCCTGTTCATACAAACGATTCGAATAATCAAGAATATAAATTGCCGAAAGTCCACGTTGCTCTAAATTTTTCGTAAGCTCATCATATGCAGACCAGTCATACTCGCCCATTGTTTTCTCCGTTTCACTCCATGAAAAATCCATCCTTACATATTTAAAGCCGGCGTTCTTAATCATATCCAAATCAGCCTCATGCCCTCTTGTAAAATGGATATTGACTCCGACTCCATTCGGTATTCTAAGCTCCGGCATTTGTGCACCCAGATAGCTGCATGAAATGAAACTTAACGCAATTAAAACCTTTATTTTCATATCAAAACAATACTACTAACGCTCGAAAATATAATCATACCAGATCGTGACATACTTTTCATCAATCATTTCGCCATCATAATAGAAAGAACAATATATAATAGCAGCACAATCGGGGTCGTACACGTAGGTAATCCATGCTGGTGGCGTTGGTCTCAGTGTAACTGAGACTTGCTGTGAACCGCTCCCCATGTAGCTGGAAAGTTCATAATCCATATACGTACCCCACCCAAACACTTCAATATTCCATGATACACTGTCAGGGGCATTTATCATGAAAGATGTGGTTTTGGGATTCAGACCAATTTCCCCTAAATAGATGTCAGAAGGACTAATGAATAAAGTCCCTTCCAAAAAATCAGTCATCAAAAAGATATCTTTTAATGACGAGACATTATTTATTATACTTAAAATTTCACCAGCGGTTTTTCCTAAAAGAAGTTCCTTTATTGGACCTATTAGAATAGAGTTTAATTGCTCGACCCCTCTTTTGAGTGCTATTTGAGACATTGTATTACTTTGCCCGAGTATCCCAGAAATGGCTATTAGTCCCATAGAGGCTTCACCAGTCACATAAAGCAATGCGCTATTTGCCATTGCCAGAGCAGCAGCTGGTACTCCAGCCAAACTTGCAAAAGATATACCCAGTCCAGCAGATCCTGCAGTAACTTTGAGCCCTGTAGAAACAGCATCAACAGAAGCCTTTGAATATGCATTGTAGTATTCAATAGCAGCATTTGCAGCGGCATCAGGATTATGAAGCAAAGCATTTATATAATTGTCAGCAGCAGTTTGAACATCACTATTTGCAGCCTTTATTTGACCGCTAAAAACTGAAGTGCTAGCACCAGACGATCGAATAGCTTCACCTTGACTCTTTAAAATCGAAATTATTTCTTTATCTAATGTCTGTAATACCTGTCGATTTATTATAATAGGTTGATTCCCAATTGTTCCTACAGCAACATCATTTGAATAATCTATAACTTGCTGGATATTTGTCTTAAGTTGACTCAAGCCATACATCAAATTAAAAAGTCCAACGCTTAGTTTCTGCAAGTTATCATTTGTAATAACACCAGTAAGTAAATATTCCGAATATAACTTTAATCCATTTATGTAAGCCAGAGTAATCAAACCTGGACTGTTAGTTGTAACATCCATTGGCTCCACAACAAATCCTTTCACAACTCCAGATACATAACTTTTAGAGTCGAGAGAAACCGCAATAATCTGAATGTTTAATTCCGAACCCTTCGATAACTCATTAGTTAAAACAAAAAATGGAGGAACAGGTACAGAAATCACATGATTAGTTAAAGGAATAGCATTTACTTT
>Ga0078972_1005028_pt1 | contig 34576 bp, 26 predicted proteins | sample YelNatPaOPGAMG01_FD_67568 | JGI IMG/M metagenome (GOLD analysis project Ga0078972, IMG submission 67568) | Hot spring thermophilic microbial communities from Obsidian Pool, Yellowstone National Park, USA - OP-RAMG-01 (SPADES assembly) (version 2) | ecosystem: Environmental > Aquatic > Thermal... | reverse complement strand
CAACAACTGGCTTACTCGTGCAGGGTGCTGTGACTGTGTATGACAGTACAGGCACAAGTGTTGGTACTGCTGCAGCGGGTAGTACGATTACAAGCGGAACTGGTGCGAATTGGAAGGCCGGATACACAATAAGAATCACACTGACTGGCACAAACTATGTATCCGTAGGCGATTCAGTCCAGATTTCAGGTACGGGCTTCTCTACGAGCACATCCACTATCGTCGCCTGAACCCAAACTTTTTTCCCTTATTTTTGTGTTTAATATGCATGGAAATGTGCGGAATTCTGGTGTTTCTCCTGTGATTGCGGTTGTTTTATTGGTTACAATTACGGTTGTGCTTGCTGCGGTTGTTTACTACATGGCAATGGGCATGGTTCCCTCTAATGCAGGCAATACTGCGCCCATGGGCTTCGTTGCCTCCCGTGCGAATGCCACAAAGGTTGTTGTTAGCATTGCAAGTGCACCGCTGAATGCCCACATAAATGGCACTGCAGTTGTGCTACTCAACGCAACCACTGGCACACCAGCGCAGGTCTCAAACATTACCGTGTATGACCCCGGTGGCAATCCAATCGCCTACGGTGTGCCCATAAATGGAAGTGCAGTTGCATTCTGGAAGAATGGCATGAGTATCCATATCACAACTGCATCAGGAAACTATGTCTCGCCAGGCGACACCGTGCAGTTGACTGGCACTGGGTTTTCCGCCTCAATTGCAACCATCAAGTGATCTCCCAAACCTTTTTATGTTTCCATCCCTCATGGTTTCCCGATGCTTGAACACGCGCTTTCTGCCCTGCGTTCCGGGAACTTCGTGCTTGTGTATGATGCTGACAATCGTGAGCATGAAACCGACTTTGTGATGTGTGCTGAATTCGTGAATTTCACGCACATTGCAAGGATGCGCAAGGACGCTGGTGGCCTGATATGCCTCACCGTGCCTCCTGAGTTTCATCAGGCACTCAAAATCCCCTACCTCGTTGAGTTGCTCAGCAACGGCAATGAAAAATACCCTGTGCTCAAGGCACTTGAGGCATACGACATTCCATACGATGCAAAGAGTGCATTTTCAATCACAATCAACCACAGGAAAACATTTACTGGCATCACCGACAGGGACCGCGCACTCACAATCAGTGAATTTGCAAAGACAGTGAAGATGTTCTACGAGAAAGCGCAGAGCGACGCACTCCTTGCCCACATGCGCCAGAATTTCCGGAGCCCGGGGCATGTCACACTGCTGAATGCTGCACCTGGACTGCTTGACGCACGCAGTGGACACACGGAACTTGCAACTGCCCTCATGCTCATGGCAGGCATAACACCCTCTGCAGTAATCTGCGAGATGATGGGCGACGACGGGTATGCGCGTTCAAAGTCCGATGCAATGGCGTATGCAAAGGAACATAACCTCGTTTTTCTTGAAGGAAAGGAAATCATTGAGGCATGGAAGCATGAAGGTGGTCATGGCATCAGGTGTCTTTGACATACTCCATCTCGGGCATGTGCACTACCTGACGGAGGCAAGGAAACTCGGTGATAAACTCGTGGTAGTTGTAGCCAGAGATTCAACAGTCCTGCGGAGAAAGGGCAGGTTACCCATCGTGCCAGACCACCTCCGTGTGCAGATGGTTGCAGCACTTAAAATGGTGGACGAGGCAGTGCTGGGAGACACCGAGAACTTCTACAAAACCGTTGAACTAATCAAGCCAGATATAATTGCCCTCGGCTACGACCAGAAATTCAGCGAGCAGGAGATTGAGGAGGAATGCAGAAAGCGTGGCTTGCATGTGAAGGTTGTGAGAACCGCGCAACTCTCGCATGACCTACTTGCAACACGACGCATCATCCAAAAAATATTAGAGCGAGAAGGAGATAAGGGTAAGAAATGAAGGTCATCGGAATTGCAGATACAACATTCGCAAGATTTGATATGGCCTGCAGTGCAATTGCAGAGCTAAACACACTTGGAACAAACTTCCGCATTGTGCGTTATACCGTGCCAGGAATAAAGGATTTGCCTGTTGCCTGCAAAAAACTCTTTGTGGAGCAGAATGCGGACATTGTGATGGCACTCGGAATGCCTGGCCCAAAACCAATTGACAAGCAGTGCGCACATGAAGCATCCCTGGGTTTAATTGCGGTGCAACTGCAGGTGTTGAAGCACATCATCGAGGTGTTTGTGCATGCAGATGAGGCAAAGGACGAAAGGGAACTTGCAAAACTGGCAGATAGAAGGACAAGAGAACATGCCAGAAATGTTTATCTCCTGCTGTTTAACCCCGGTGAACTCACCAGAAACGCAGGCAAGGGTCTGAGGCAGGGATTTGAGGATGAAGGTGAAATATTACTGAGGTGATTGTATGGCGGAAGAAGTCAGCAAAAAGATAAAAGAGAAGGAAGAAATCGGTAAAAAGATAAAAGGAAGGATAAAAGATGAGATTCGGGCAATGATTGAAGAGACCGCTGAATCCCCGGAGTACATCGAAGACCTGTACCAGGACATCATTGAGGAACTTAAAAAGGAAAAAATTCCGTACTTGCTCGGGAATATTCGAGAACCGGATAAGTTTCATGCCACCGTTTCACTTACGGACCCGGATAACTGGATACACTTTATGGATGTGCTGTTTTCCGTGAAACCAAAACTCGTGTATCTGAATCCCTGGGAATTTGATGAGGAATCACCATTCCGCCTTGCTGCATATATCATCGACTGCGAGAAGGAGGACATGCACAAGACGGGTCTTGGTATTGATGAGAAAATGCTGGGAAATGTTGAGAAAGCAATTGCATCGAAGATTGAGAAGAAATACAGGCGTTACTATGGAAAGTACGAACGGCTTACAGTTGGTTATATACTGGATGGTGTATATCATCACCTTTCCATCATCCCTGCGTGGGCAGAAGATATGTTTTTTGACGCAGTAACCACTGCAAAAAAAATGCTCGGCAGGGCAGAAAAGTTCAAAATCGCAGAAAATATGCTTCCAGAAGGTACTGAACTGAAGAAAGGGCAGCGACCCTCGGATATATACAGGTAGGTGAATAAGATGGAACGCAAAATAAGAATTGGAATTGTGGTGAGCGAGTTCAACTACGACATCACAATGATGATGCTGGAGCGAGCGAAGGCACATGCAGAATTTCTCGGCGTGGAGATTGCAGAGGTCGTGACGATGCCGGGTGTCTACGATATACCAATTGCTGCAAAGAAACTGCTGAAGCGGGACGACATCGATGGCGTTGTTGCACTCGGGGCTGTGATAAAGGGTGAAACAGACCATGACCAGATTGTGATGCAGAACGCGGCAAGGAAACTTGCGGACTTAAGTGTGGAGTTCGAGAAGCCAGTTGGTCTTGGCATCTCAGGTCCAGGCATGAGCAGGTTGCAGGCAGAGGACAGAATTGAGAATGCAAAGAATGCAGTGGAGAGTGTGGTAAAACAGCTCAAGGCACTGGGAAAAGCAGAGAAGTAAACCTGAGAACCAGTGAAACCACTGTGCGTTGCTGAGAACATGCTGTTCACAAATCTACGCATGCTGTATAACGGAAAACTGGCTCGTGATATGGCAATTCTGGTTGAGGAAGGCAGAATTCTAGAGGTTGGCTCAAGCCAGGAAATGAAGCAGAGGCATGGTGTTTCCGTCTACGATTGCTCAGGACTCCTTGTTATGCCAGGCATGGTTTGTGCGCACACACATACTTACAGTGCATTTGCAAGGGGCATGAAGGTGAGCGGTGACACCACAAACTTCCCGAACATCCTCAAAAATCTCTGGTGGAAACTGGATTCCGTGCTCACACCCGAAGCAGTTGAATACTCTGCCTGGGTCTCCTTCATTGAGGGAATAAAGCACGGCACGACCACATTCTTTGACCATCATGCAAGTCCCGGCTTTATCGATGGCTCGCTTGAAGCAATTGCTGGTGTGGCAAAGTCACTCGGAATCAGGGCAAATCTGAGTTATGAAATCACGGACAGGTATGGAGATGAAAAGGCAAGGGAGGCAATTCGAGAAAATGAACGCACAGCGATGAAGGGCAGTGAGATGCTCAGCGGGAGCATAGGACTTCATGCATCATTCACACTGAGCGATGAAACACTGGCAAAGGTGAGCGAGGTAAAGAAACGCACATCCGCAGGGATTCACATTCATGTTGCCGAGGATGTTGTTGACCAGAGCAGGACAATGGAAATGTGTGGTATGAATGTTGTTGCACGCCTGCACAAATTTGAACTTCTCGATGCAAAGAGCATCTGCGTGCACTGCATACATCTGAGCGGTGAGGAAATCGATATGCTTGAGAAAGCATCTGCAAGCATTGTGCACTGCCCTGAATCAAATATGAATAACGCAGTTGGCTACTCCAATGTTCCCGTCATGCTCTCCCGCCACATGCCCGTGTGTCTCGGCACAGACGGGTTTACACATGACATGTTTGCTGAAGCAAAATGTGCACATCTCCTGCATAAATTTGCGAGCAGAAATCCCACAAGAATGCCAGCAGTTGATGTTTTCAAACTCCTCGAAAATAACGCCATGCTTGCCTCGAAGTTTTTCGGCGTAAAACTTGGCAGTATATCGCCAGGCTACGCTGCAGATTTCATGCTCATTGACTATAAAAACTACACGCATATGCACAGCCAGAATTTTCCATGGCACTTCATATTCGGCATGGATGCCTCACAGGTAAAAACTGTGGTTGTAAATGGCAGTGTCATCCTGGAGAACGGGAAGATAACACGGGTTGATGAGGAAAAGATTATGGAGCAAAGTATTAAAATCTCGGAGCGGATTTGGGAGAAATTTGAGGCGGTGAACACATGAAGGAAATCTGTTTAGAGGTTGAGATAGCAGGGCTGAAATTCCGAAATCCAGTGATACCAGCAGCAGGGCCTCCGGTTCGCGACGGAAATGCACTACTCAGATGTGCGAAGGGCGGAGCGGGTGCACTCGTGACAAAGACCATTTCCACAAAGCCAGCAGATGTGCCAAGGCCCTGCATGGCAAAAACAAAAACTGGCTTCCTCAACACGGAACTCTGGTCGGAACTACCGCCAGAGCAGTGGATTGAGAAGGAGTATGCAATTGCAAGGAAGGCAAAGTTGCCGCTCATCATAAGTTTAGGATACACTGCGGAGCAAATTGCTGAACTGGCTCCAAAGGTAAAGAAATTTGCAGATGCACTGGAACTCTCGACGCACTATCTTGGCAGTGATACAAAGCCCATGGAGGAAGCAATAAAGGCAGCAAAGGAAACGAACTTGCCAGTGATAATAAAACTCTCACCAAATGTACCTGACATAAAGGCATTTGCCCTTGCTGCAGTTAACGCAGGTGCAGACGCAATCACCGCGGTAAACTCGTTCGGGCCCTGCTTTGGCATTGACATTGAGCGTGCGGTGCCATACATGGGGAGCAGGGAATTTTATGGATGGCTTTCTGGCAATGCGATAAAGCCCATTGCACTTCGTTGCGTGTATGATATTGCAAGAACTGTGAAGGTGCCCATTATCGGTGTGGGTGGCGTTGAGTCAGGTGCAGATGCCATTGAGTTCATCATGGCGGGTGCCTCTGCGGTGGGTGTGTGCACCGCTGCAATTGTTTATGGTCCAAAGATATTTGGCAAGATTGCGGGCGAGATGGCAGAGTTCATGGCAAGGAAGGGCTATACTAGCATCGATGAAATGCGTGGACTTGCGATAAAGAATGCACAGAAGCTGGAGTTCCGCACATACCCGGTGCCGCCGAAGATTGATGAGGAGAAGTGCATTGGCTGCGGGCTCTGTGCAATGAGCTGCCCGTATCAGGCAATCAGCATCGTGGATAAGCTTGCAAAGGTGGACATTGAAAAATGCTTCGGCTGCGGGCTCTGCCTCACGAGATGCAGAGAAGTGGGTGTGAATGCAATCAGCATGTGAGCGGGTAAATCCCTGCGGTGCAGTATGCTCCTGGTGTCTGTATTATAAGTGGAAGCGCTGTGGCACATGTGCAAACGGTTACTGTGCTGGAAGAAAGACGGAATGTCCGATACGGGATTGTGCATCAAAGAAAGGACTTGCGCATTGCACTGACTGCTCGTTATTTCCGTGCATGCTGACATATGCATACTTTGCACACATGAATAAATGGCTTGAAACGCTGAAGGAGCAAAAGAAGAAGGTTAAGGAGGCGAAATAAATGCTGAAGGTGTACAACACACTGACGAGAGAGCTGGAAGAATTCAGACCGATTCAACCGCCAGATGTGAAGATGTATGTTTGTGGTCCCACCGTGTACGACTACTGCCATGTGGGACATGCACGCTCCTATGTGTGCTTTGACATTATCCGCAGATACCTGGGATACCTCGGTTACAGGGTAATTTTTGTGCAGAACTTCACGGATGTGGACGATAAAATCATTGCAAGGGCAAATGAAACAGGACTTGAGCCAGCAGTTCTTGCAGACCGATTTATTGCAGCGTTTTTCGAGGACATGCACAAATTAAATGTGAAGCCCGCGGATTTCTACCCACGGGTGACTGAGCACATCCCGGATATTATTTCTGTAATAAACGCACTCATCGCAAGCGGTTATGCCTACCACTCAAACGGGAGCGTGTACTTCCGTGTGAGAAAGGCGGGAGTTACAGGTAAACTTTCAGGACAATCGCTTGAGCAGATGAAGACGCTCGAGGTGAATGAGGACAAGGAGGAGCCATGGGACTTTGCGCTCTGGAAGCGAGCTAAAGAGGGAGAGATATACTGGGAGAGTCCTTGGGGAAATGGCAGGCCCGGATGGCATATTGAGTGTTCCGTGATGTCGATGAAGTACCTTGGAGCAGGTTTTGATATACACGGCGGTGGTATGGACCTCATCTTCCCGCACCACGAATGCGAGATCATGCAATCAGAGGCGTACACGCAAAGGCAATTTGTGAAGTACTGGTTACACAATGGCTTCCTTACAATCAACAAGGAAAAGATGTCAAAGAGTTTGGGAAATTTCTTCACCATTCGGGAGGTGCTGGCACGCTATGAGCCAGATGTCCTGCGGTTTTTCATTGCATATGCCCATTACCGCAGTCCCATTGATTTCTCAGACCAGGCGTTAGAGGAGGCGAAATCTGCACTGGCTAGATTGCGGGGCGGGTATGCATTGCTCCTCGAGAAGCTTGCAAAAGGAGGGTTCGGAAAGGATACGCTTGATGTAAACCGCTACAAAGCGAGTTTTATAAACGCAATGAACAATGACTTTAACACGAGGGAGGCAATTGCAGTGCTGTTCTCATTAATCAGTGATGTATATGAAAAATACAATACACTTGACCTTGCATCGCTTACCACTGCCTGGCATTTTCTAGATGAGGTATCGGAGATTCTGGGCATCAGATTTGAGCAGAAACGACATGCGGATGAAATTGTTGAGTTCGTTCTCCAGATGCGGGATGAGGCAAGAAAGAGGAAGGACTGGGCAACTGCGGACAGGATTCGGGAGCGATTGCGGGAGATGGACATCGAGATTGAGGACGCCCAGAATGGCACGAAGTGGAAGTATGTATAATGGAATGCTGAAGGCGGCGTTGATTGCAGAGGGTAGTATTGAGCTGGATACAAACCCGGGTATTGGTTACATTTGCAGGGATACTGCGGGTCCTCACGGGAACAGGAAGACAATCTTCATTGAGTTTGGAAGGCATCGTGTGAAGCTTGAAGTCGGAAACTCCAGATTTCGTATTTCAGAGCAGGATAACAGGTACATTCTTTTCGAAAATAGTAAGCCGGTAACAGAAGTAAAATTTGTAAAGCCAGTATTTCATGCACCGGAGATGGCGTTTTTCAATCTCATACCTGGATGTAAATACAACTGTGCGTTTTGCAATCTTGCAGGCATGAGCGAAGGCATTGAGCGTAGCATACCCTTAGAGAAGTATATCGAACTGGTGCAACGAAGAGGTAAAGAGATAGCGAGCATTGCAGTCACATCGGGTGTAATTGATGTCGAACGGGATATCCAGATGATAGGAAAATTTACACAACTTGCAAGAAAAGCGTTTCCTTCGATACCATTGGGCGTGGAACCATTTATAACAAAAAAATCACATATTGATTTTCTCAGGGAATGCGGTGCGGATGAGATAAAAATAAATGTGCATTTATTTAATGAGACACTTCTGAAAAAATGGTGCCCAGCGTTTGACAGGGACCCTGTTCCACTCCTTGAGCATGCGGTGAATGTGTTTGGAGCGGGAAATGTGTGTACGAATGTGCTCCTGGGGCTGGGTGAGCGTGAGGAAGAGACAATCGAAGGACTGGAAATGCTCGCAGAACTTGGTGTGCTTGCGAGCCTTCGTGTGGTGCACAATACAGCGGTGGGCATTAAGATTAAGCCAGAGGTGGTATATAATCTTGCTCAGGAATACAAAACCATACTCAAACGGTATAACCTCAAGCCCTCAATGAAGACAATGTGTCTCAGGTGCATGTCCTGCGACCTTGTGCCCGGTGCTGACCTCTAATGGGTTTTTTGATGGCGTAGCAGGTATCAAGCAGAAGGGGGACAGATATATATCTTTCAAGTATATGTGTATCTCATGATTGAACTGCGTGAGCTGAAGGTGGAGGATTACGACGAAATCGTGGAGGTATGGCAGAAGGCAGGGCTTCCGTTCAAACCTGCGGGCAGAGATGCAAGGCAGGAAATTGCAAAGCAGATGCAGCGAAATCCGGACCTCTTTCTCGGTGCGTTCGATGGTAAAAAACTGGTGGGTGTGTGCATTGGTACCGAGGACGGAAGGAAGGGCTGGATAAACAGAATTGCAGTGTTACCGGAGTATCAGAGGAGAGGAATTGCTACAATGATGATTACTGAGATGGAGCGAAGGTTAAAATCGAGAGGCATGGGAATAATCTGTGTACTGATAGAGGACTGGAATAACCCATCGCTCGCACTGTTTCAGAAACACGGGTATGTACTGCATAAAGATATATACTATCTCTCAAAACGGGAGAATGCGGAAATATAAAATCATACAACGGTATGGTGGTATCTGATGTGTGTACTGTCAGACCGTGAAATCGAAGAGTATGTTGCTTGCGGTAAACTCAGAATTGAGCCGTTCATACCTGAACACATGACGCCAAATGGAATCGACCTTTGTATGCACGAGGCATGGATTGAGGGAATTGCTGAGAAATTTGTGAATGCAATGGTGAACATCCCTCCGCACACCAGATTTATGCTGGCTACACGGGAGTTTCTATCGCTGCCTGATGACCTTGTTGGCATGATATGGCTGAAGACCTCTCTTGCAAGGAAAGGCGTTACAGGTTCATTTGGACTTATCGACGCTGGCTTTGCAGGCACACTTACACTTGCCTTCTATAATTCCTCTAACGATGCTATCACGCTCAATCCAGATGCAAAGATTGTGCAGGTGTGTTTTGAAAAGATGAGCAAACCCGCTGGAAAACTGTACGCTGTTCGTTCAGGGCACTATCAGAACCAGAAAGGAGTTACTTTTTCCAGAATATAAATAGACCATGAAAAAATATATATAGCACAACTTGATATACCAACTCAGCGAACCTACAACGGAAGTAAGGAGGAGAAAAAATGAAGAATAAGAACAAAAGTTGGGTAGTGACTGCAGCACTGGCCTTTGTGCTGGTGCTAGTGATGGTATCTACACCCTTCTCTGGTGCGGTAAAAGCAAGTGCACCGGAGAGTAGCGCTCCGACACCAAAGGCAGGCCCGTATGGCGGCGTTTTCAAAATTGGATTCCAGAGCGATATGAAGGGCTTGAACCCATGCGTGGTAAACGATGTGTGGTCCTGGAATGTGATTGGTTTTGTGTATGACACGCTGGGTGGTACATCAAAGCAGACCCAGGAACCAATTCCATGGACTGCAGAGAGCTGGGAAGAGACATCAACAGACCACCTGAACTGGACGGTGCATCTAAGGCAGAATGTGAAGTGGCATGATGGACAGCCATTGACCGCAGATGATGTGGTATTTTCCTACAATTTCCTGATGGATGTTGGCAGGTATGTATCATCTCTCGAGTCAGTTGACTGGACACCACTTCCAGGCGCCACGGACAAGAACGAGACATACTACGAAGGCGTGCAGAAGGTTGATGACTACACCATAAAATTCAAACTGGCACGCACGAACCCCACCGTACTGCTTGATGTGATGGGAATCCCATTACTGCCAAAGCACATCTGGAGAAACCACTGGGATGATAAGACCTCATGGAACATGGACTATAACCCGACAACAGGGGAAGCAAATGTGATTGGCTCAGGTCCATTCAAATTCAAGTACTGGAAACAGGGAGTAGAAATAAGGATTGAACGCAATGCGGATTACTTCTGGGAGGCAACACTGGAAGATGGTAACACATACAAGGTGCCATTTGTAGATGCAATTCAGTTCGTCATCTACAAGAACATGGATGCAATGGTTACCGCATTGAAACAGGGTGTGATTGACTTTATATGGTGGAGCATTGACCCTGGCTGGGTGCCAGTAGTGTCCCAGATACCTGGTACAACGGTATTTGCAAATGCAGACCGTGGCTACTACTACCTCATGTTCAACATGATACTGCCCTTCGAGGGTTATGATACAGGCACGGGCTATCAGGTAAGAGACGATGAAAACTCACCAATCTCATACCCGAATCCACAGGGTGGTGAGGATGCTGGTCTGCCCTTCAGAAAGGCGGTTTCACACTGCATTGATAAGGAGTACATCGTTACGCGCCTGCTCCAGGGCTTTGGTACAAAAGGTGACTCGATTGTTCCACCCGCATACACATACTGGTATAACGATACCCTGCCACAGTATCCATACAACATAGATACCGCAAAACAAATACTCGACCAGGCGAACTACAAGGATGTAAACAGTGATAGCTGGCGTGAGGACTATGCAGGCAGGACAATGGATGGTCCGAACCACAATGGACAGATTGATATACTTACACCACCTGCGGACTATGACCCAATCAGAGCAGAATCTGGTAAGCAGATTGCAAGCGCAATGAAGCAGGCAGGAATTAAAGCAGAGTCCGTGCCAACAAGCTTTGGTCAGATCGTTGACAGCGTATTTGTTTACAGAGATTTTGAGATGTTCATACTTGGCTGGAGCTTGAGTCTTGACCCGAGCTGGGTTTACGACTTCTTCAACACAAAGTTTGACTGGAACAACCCGGATATTGGAGATGGTGGCAATAACGCAGCTGGCTACAGGAATCAGCACTATGACGATATTTCCTCACAGGTAATGAGCGAGATGGACCCGGCAAAGAGAGTGGCACTCGTGAAGGAATGCCAGGGTATGATTGCACAGCACCTGCCAACGAATGTACTGTATTACCGCCAGGTGCTTAATGTCGCAGATACCGAAGAATGGACTGGCTACCACGATACGACTGGTGGTATTGGCAACGGATGGACACTCATGGAGATTCACCACCCATTAAGCCAGCCCCCATTGAGAGTTGATGTGAAGGCATTCCCTGCCACAATGCCAGGTACAAAGAACGCAACACTCCAGCTTACAGTCAGTGCAGTGAAACAGGATGGCTCTGCATATCCAGGCGTGTCTGTGAAGATGTCACTTGAGCCCACACCCGATTCTGCATATATCGGACTGGATGCAGACCAGAAGACCACAGACGCAAATGGTAAGGCGGTCTTCACAGTAATCTGCAAGGACAACTATCCACAGGATACCGTGTTTAAGGCAGTTGTAAATGCTACTGACGGTACAAACTATGCGAATGCAAACACATACTTCACAATCTCCATGGCAGGGTTGAATGTTGAGGTGACAAGCCCAACAATCGTGGAGGGCGTGATAAACAATGTGTTCTACCTCAATGTAACTGTAAAACAGTTCACAACACCGATCTCAGGGGCACAGGTTGAGTTCCAGACACTCTCACCAAGCGATAACTTGAAGAATACACTCGTAAGAATAAACACAGATGCAAACGGCACAGCGAGCCTCTCGTTCAATGTTCTGGCAAACTTCACTGCCTCAACACCTGTGGAGTTGAAGTTTACAGTATGGCCTGCAGGTGGTGCAAAGACGCTGTACAAGCATAACTTCGTGGTACTCGCACAGGGCGGTAATGCGGTAGATGTTGCAGTAGATACAATTGGTTCAATTAAGGGCTTGCCTGGTACGACAAAGGATGTCAACGTGACGGTAACAAGCGGTGGTAATCCTCTTGCTGGTGCAAGTGTCTATGGATATGTATCACCTGCAGACAAAGGACTCAGTGTAGTCCAGACAGATGCAGTTGACACTGGCACGGATGGCAAGGCAACATTTACATTGAAGGTTGTGAATCTGATCACACTGGATACTGAATTCAAGTTCGTTGCCGTAGTCGCAAGTGGTACATATGCTGGCTATACAACTGCACAGGCCTCAGTTCCTGCGGTTACAACATTGAATGCAAGTGTGAATGTGAACCCAGCAACAATCACAGGAAATGTGGGACAGAGTACCACCGTGAAGGTGACGGTAACATCAGATACAACACCGATTGAAGGTGCAACAGTATCGCTGGACATCTCACCAGCAACAACTGCACTTGAAGTATCTCCATCCAGTGCTACAACAGGTGCAGACGGTATTGCACAGTTCACGGTAAGTGTTAAATCCGCAATCACCACAGATACCACATATACAATAACTGCACATGCGACATATTCAACACTGTCTGCAACAGGTAATGCCAACTTGCAGGTAAATGCAGGCGAGAATATAAATGTGGAAATGCAGCTCTCAAAGACAGAAGTTGCAGGAATTACTGGTGCAGAGGTCACTGCAACTGTCACAGTGATGAATGGCACAACACCGATGGCAAATGTAGATGTGTCTCTCGTGCTCAACCCGAGCACTGGCTTGAGTGCTGAGACAGGCAAGAAGACAGGCACTGACGGCAAGGCGACAATAAAGATAACGGTTACACAGGACTTCAGTGCAGATGCAACGGTGAGTGTGAAGGCAGTGGCAACGATTGGGTCAAAGACCTACGAAAGTGCAGGAGAAACATTAACCGTGAAGTATGTGCCCTATGCGGTTACGGTTGCCCTTGACAAGACATCCGTTGATGGAAACAAAGATACAATTGTAAATGCAACAGTCACAGTCAAGAACGGCACAACACCAATGTCTGGTATAAATGTTACATTGAGTGCAACACCAAGCACAAACATTGAGATAACACCCGCCACAGCAACCACTGACGCAAATGGCACCGCAGTGTTCTCAGTAAAACTCACGGACAACTTCCAGGCAGACACATCTGTGAGCATTGAGCCAAAGGCAACAATTGATGGTGTTGATTACACAGGTGCAGCAACCACACTTAGCATAAAGGGAATTGCAGCTGCATACACAGTAACACTGACACTTGAGAAGACACAGATCGATGGCGCTAAGGACACAGTCGTAAAAGCCACAATCATTGTGAAATCCGGTGCTACACCCGTGCCAAATCTAACAGTGACCGTGACATTCGACAAGAGCGGACTTAGCGCAACAACTGCAACAACCGATGCAGATGGTAAAGCAGAGGTTACAATCACGCTGACACAGGACTTCACAACGGATACAACCGTGAAGGTAACACCAAAGGTTGCAGGACAGGAGTACGCAAATAGCGCAGTGAACCTCACAGTAAAGGCAAAGGCAACGACAACAACACCTGGCTTTGAACTGCTTGGTGTGATTGCAGCGATTGCACTGGTTGCAGGTATCCTTGTGTACACAAGGAGAAAAGACCACTAAAACCTTTCCCTAAACTTTTTAATTTTTGTTTTTTGTGTTTTTAATTCTCTGTTTTCTTTCCAGTATCAAGCGTTTAACCACCGATTTTACTGCGGCAATCTCTCTCTTAGAGATTTTACCCTCAAAAAATCTGCATGTATCATCTACAACAACCGCATTCTCAATCTCGGAATATACCAGCGGGTAGAGCAGGCATCCCACCGGGCGGTGGGAATATACCCTGCATTCACCTGCACTCAAAAAAACACACCTGCCATCAACATTCCGCAGGAATATCCATCCGTCTGATTCTACGGTGAAAAAATCCCGACTGTAACCCTCAGCAACCAACCGCGTAACATCCTCTTCTAATAGCATCATCTCTGTCTCCAGACAACAGCGGTAACAACCATGTTCTCTGCATTTCACCTTTACTTCAATGGTTTCCCACATTTGAGACATTTTCCTGCTCTATTAGCACATGGTTCATGGTATGTTGCACCACATTCACAAAGTACCATCGGAAGACCAACCTTTATTTTACCCCTGCAAAACGCACACTGGTAGACCGCATCTGCATTTTTCTTCACAAAAGTTTTTTCTGGCGGTTTTTCTGCCACAGCCTTCGGTTCTTCCTTCTTTACTTCCTTCGGTGGTTCCTGCACGGTCTGCGGTTGCACCACTGCTGGCTTCTCTTCCTTCATAGCTAGATTAAATTCTCTTTCAATCACCACGGTTTCTCCGGATACTGGATTGTGTGCATTGACTTTGAATTTGATTTTCTCAGTATCTAAATTTAACTTTACTTTCTGCGTATCTCTGGCATTCGGATGCACAATCACAATACTTGTTTTCAGACCAGTTATGGGCGGACTGCACTCGATTTTTACATCCTTCGCTGGGATATTTCCAGTGTTTTTGATTACAATCTCCGCTTGAGTTTGTGTACCCTTCGCTTCCGGCACATTTGAAAATTCCAGTTCTATTCCAAAATTCATTGTTTTGAGTTGCTGGTTAATGCGTTCCATCGTGTCTTTAGCAATTGCAATTGCACCGTCGATGTCCTTGTTTTTAAGTTCAATTACCTTTGCAAACATCTCCTGAATCTCATCTGACTTAATGCCCGCATTCAGTAATCCCTGCATCTTTTTGTCTACATCTCCGAGGAGGTCATTGAGCATGCGATATTTCTGCATATCTAACTCGCACTTCTGTTCCATCTCTCCCAGTAATTTCAGTGCGCCAAGAAAATCCTTACTCCCTATCTTTTCTCTTACTGCCTGTAGTGTGCGCTCTACATTGCTCAATGGGACGCCCATGTTCCTTGCCACATTCATTCTTACATTCAATGAGGAGATTCTGTCCTTTATATGCTCTTTAAATATGTTCTCAAGTTTCGAATTCAGGTTGCTCAACTGCTTTGCACACTCTGAGTAGTTTCCTTCTTTGTACAACTCAATTATACCGTTGATTTCATCACTCTGAATTCCCTTGAGCTTGTTTGTCAGGGCATAGCTAAAAAGTTCTTCTGTACGCTCAATCTCCCTTTTTAACACATCAGCAATTCTTTCACCGATTTTATTGAACGCCTCTCGCGCAATAGCGCTCGCACTTGCCAGATTCCCGTCAGTTCTGAAAAGCTCCGCCTGCCCGAGCATTGCATCAAAATCTTTCACATCTTCATTCAGGTTTTTCAAAATCTCAATTTTTTTCTTCAACGCGGTAATGTACAAATCAGGATGCTGGATTTCTTCATCAATTCGTTTCAATTCTGAAAATGCGTCTTCAAATCCTATTTCATCCATTTTTTCCTCAAATTTTGAAATGCTATCTTCAAGCTTCGTTGTGTCTATGCCTTCCCGTTTGAAATCTTTGATGCGTTCTCTAAATCCGCCCAGTTTCTCCCGCATTTTTTGATTCAGGGCTTCTGTAAGTTTTTCGTCAAGTTCTGCAATAATTTTATCTATATTTTCAAGGAGCTCTTTGAATGGTGCAGTATCTATGCCTGCATTTTGTGCAAGCTTCAATTTTGTCTCTAAAAGGTACATCTTCTCAGTTTCTTCTGGAACCTCCACCTTTGCTGTTTTATCTGGTTTATCCATCTTTTCAATTTTTTCTATGAAGCCATCGGAAATTCCGAACTTCTGGCGTGATTTGTAGATTTTTTGCCTGAGCACCTCATCCTGCTGTATCAAACGGGTGGCGAATTCCATGCCTTCCAATGCGGTCTTATAGGCGGAAATGTAGTCCTTATTTTCAAAGAACACCCTCGTATTCTTCAGATACTCTCTGAGTTCCTTGGGGTCTATTCCCGTATTCTTTATTGCGGAGGTTATACCACGGAGGAAAGAAAGCTGTTCTTTTGCACCCTGGACATAAATTTCATTTAATTTTTCCCGTGCCTCGTTAAGGTATGTGATTGCCTCCTCAAACTCGTTTTTCTCGTAGAGCTGTCTTGCCTGCTCAACAAGCTTGTCCACGCTGGTGATATCTCCATTTACCTTTCTACTATTGACGAGCAGGTCTTCAATTTCACTGAGATACTTCCCGACATCTTCCTTGGAATATGGCATTAGCAACACCAAGCGTGTTGGGGAGATTAGCAAAGTCATTGAAATAGTTTTCTGTAAACTTTATCGTATCTGAGCACAAAGTCATTTGAATAGAGATACTCCAGAAATATATTCCACGCCTGTTCACTGCCTGCAAAGTCGCTCACATGTATCTCCTTCTTTTTTTTCCTTGCCTTGACAAACCCGGTGAGGCGGCCATTCTTTACTATAAGATAAGGTAAGCTGAACCCTGAAATCTTTAGTATAATGCCTGCGTAGTACCTCACCATGCAATCATCTGGTGGGATTACGCCAGTATACTCCGAATTTGCACAGTTCGGAAGCGATTTAATTGCATAAAATAACTCGTCCAGTTCTTTGATGAAAAATCCGGTGACACAAAAACCGCTGGCAGTGAGGTTGCGCAGCACTTTTTCCGCCTCCTCTTTTGATATAATATTCTTTGTGTAACTTGCAATCATCGAAGCATTTCCAATTCCGAATCTCTCCATCAACTGCGTTATGTAATTTGTAATGGCTTCTTCTCGTGTTATATTTATGTCTGGAACAACACCTATTCGCCCGTTATCTTCATACAGTACATTCATCCTGAGCATTGTCCTGAGCCATTTACAAAATTTTCTGTATGAGAGCGGTATGCGGGAATAAAGTTCATCCATGCTTAATTTACTCTCAATGACCTTAAGGAAGTCCCTTGTTTCTTCATCAATCCTGTAATTTTTAATTTTTTTTGCCAGGCACAACTGTTCAAGCGTATGATATGTATTCTGTGGGGGTATGCCTGAAGCAAGGTAAACATTCTTCAACTCTGCGGGATTCACATGGTATTTTGCCCTTATTATTGATTCGTATTCCTCGCCAATCCCAAAGCATTTTTCTATCACTTCAAGTGTATTTTCAAATCTCCTGTGGATGCCCTGAAGAAAGAGAAATTTACCGAACACATCTGTGAATGAGAACACTTCAGTGTGAAAAGGCACCACTGGATAAACTATGGCATCTCCACATTGCACCCAGCCCTTGCACATGCCAATATGCTGTCTGGCAGGAACACCCGCAATCTGTTTTATTCTAACAAGGGCTTTATCCGAATAATCAAGAAGTTTTACAAGTGCTGAGCAGATATCGGGAACCTTATGAAGATTTTCTTCGTCTATCTGTATACCATAAACCTCGATGCACGCATCCTTATTATCAACACTTACAAAGCCAGTTATGGAGCCATCTATGATGTGCACCATGCTGTAAGCATCTCCGATTTTCCCTGCGATTTGAGCCCAGCGATGCACCAGATACGGGTCAGACATTATAAGCAAGCCACCTGCCTTTCGCTGTGCGTTCTTTGCGGATTCTATATAAAACACAGTTCTCTCACTTCCGATAATCTGCGCACGCCGTATCAAGCCCCTTGTAAAAAGATTATTCAGCACTGCATCTACCCTTTCCCATGGAATATTGAGATAACGGCTTAAAAGGTCAACTGAGACCGCACCCAGTCCCTTTATCAGACGGAGCATTATTTGTGCATCTGTATCTCCCTCGTGTTCAATTTTTTCAATTTTTACATATCTGGTGTTCTCACCATCCACCTTTCTCACGAGCACAGCACTTTCAAGCTTGTCCACTATTTCCCGCAATCTTCGAGCTGGAATTTTTGTCATCTTTCGCAGCTCAGAAAAACTCAGGGGCTGGGAAAGCAGGTTCCACACAATTTTTTCGTTTTCTGACAGATTGACACGATAAACGGACTGCAGTAATCCCAGGTCTTTCTTCATCACAAATCTTGTTCTACCGCCAAGGAATCTTCCATGCACCACGAGGTCCTGTTTTACAAGTGCATCCCATTTTTCCTTGCTGTAGAGCCCCCGTACAAACAGCACATAAGGGTCTGATATTCCAATCCATCTTTCGAAACATTCTTCAATGCTTGACACATCGAATGTAGCGTTCAGAATATATGCTTCAACATCTTCCTGCGAAATCAACTCTGAATTTTTCGCCAGGACATACTGTAGAAACGCAGCAGCGAGATATTTGTCCTCACCGTTGTATTCCACCAGTGCAAGTTTTCCCTCAGCCACGAGCTCTTCAATAAACTCCCTGAGTTCCTGCGCATCAATGTTGAGCAACTCTCGAAATTCCGCCTCACTCATCGGCTTTGTTGCAAAGTACTCAATCAATTTTCGAAGATGCTGTTTTCTCCCGGTATTTCCGCGTTCCTGGGTGTACATGGCATATACATCCGGGAAGAGATACGCAGATGTGTCGTTTAACTTATAAATCTTTCCAGTTGATACAAGCGATTCCAGTATATCGTCATAGAACCAGTATGTGTGAAATTTTCTGAGGAACTCAAACCCCTCATCAACGCTTTTAAACTGTATCTTTATAGCGTCGGGCTCAACAATATATTTTTTTGCACCAGCAAAATCCCTCAATCGCTTCAGCTTATCCGCATAGAATCCTATGTCCTTAGCCAGACCGACGAGAAGTGCCTGTGCGAGTGGTGAAAGCGTACCTTCATTTTCCATGATATTAATTTTTCCATTTTTAATCCGTTCAATTACACCTGATGCTTCCTCAACATGCAGGGCAATAGACAGTGTTTCTTTCAGTGCTTCCTGGTATATGGGATGTTTTCTATCTATATTTTCGATAAGATGCTGTATTGCCTTAGAAATGCTCCTTGTCTGTACCTTTTTTCCGCCATAGTGCTTTAATACAAGCATCGCACGCATTGCGCATTGTTTCAACCTGCTCTCAAAAATCTCAGAGTTGCGCACATTCTTTTCAAGCACCTCTGTAAAATCACCAGTGCTGAGAATACTCTTCAGTGGAATCTTTTCCTGGCAAACAATAGAAAATCCATTATCGTCCACGAGCACATCGCTGTGCACATCTAACTTACTCACAATGTATCTTGCAATTGATTCATTAACCCTTCTCCCGTATATGGAAAGCACAATGGTAGCAATCTTATCGTTATCTGATATTGTTTCAACCACGATTTTATCCATGCCAGGGAAGGCGGTTCCCTTCTGCCTCTCAATAAATTGCACAACCTCGCGTACACTCTCCTGGTCTGAGCAGTATGCTGAAAAATATGCACTCAGCTCCCCTGCACTCATTTTACTCAATCTGTCGAACAGTACACTCAATGATGCACTCAGTTCCTTACTTCGTGCGTTCATCTCGCCAAGCCATGATGGTATTGTAGCATTTTTTTGTGCACTTTCCCGTACAAAAATTTTGTTGCCAGTTCTCCTTATGAACTCATAAACCCGTGCACCGAGCAGGAACGTGTCCCCGGTTTTTAGAAATTCTGCGAATCTTTCTGAAAGTGTTCCGATGTTATCACCGTACTCATCGTAAACCGTATAGTTGTTCTCATGCGGGATTGTACCCACATTTTCATAGAAACACCACATCGCACTCTTTTTTGCAGTGTACTCTTCAAGTTTTGGTTCATAATTGAGACGTGCATTTCTCCCCTCTGAGAGCATTTTTAAAACCTGCGTGAGCTGTGACTTTCTAAGCCGGTGGTACGCATACGAGTTTTTTAAAATCTTCAGAATTTTCTTAACTTCCCAAGTCGTGTTTATACCTGCACCTACAACCACCTGTGCAAGCACATCCAGACCGTTCTCAGGGATTTCAACACGGTCTATGTTTCTTGCCTTAATATTCTCGATTATTGCAACGCCCTCTATGAAATCTGGAACACTGGTAGCTACAATAATTCCCTTAGCCCTTCCCGTTAATGTATGCCCCGAGCGTCCAAACCGCTGTATTGCCTTCGAAATTGATTTCGGTGATGAAATCTGGATTACACAATCAATGCTTCCTACATCAATTCCCAGTTCAAGTGAGGTTGAGGTGACCACTGCCCTGAGTTCCCCCTTTTTCAGTGCGTCTTCTGTTTCCAACCTTCGTTTTCTGCTCATGCTCCCGTGATGTGCATCAATTGCTACCACACCCATTCCACGCAAAATATTCACCAGTTCCTCGGTCAGCCTTCTTGTATTGGTAAAAATAAGCACGGTGCGGTGCTCACGAATTATGGAGGCACATACCTGGGCAATTTGCATGTTTGCATCACGGACGCCCATGTTTTCAATTCCTGGCGGAAGAATTATGCTGAGGTCATAATCTTTATATGTATCTAAATTCACAACCTGCACATTTCTGGGCTTTGTGCCTGAAAATCCACCAAGAAATCTGGCAATCGTTTCAATTGGAGATTGTGTTGCAGATAGCCCGATGCGTACGAAATTCTTTGAAATTTCTCTCAAAAACTCCAGCTCAGCAGAAAGCAGCATGCCCCGCTTTGTCCCGCAAATATCATGGATTTCATCGATGATCACATACTCAACATGCTTGAGATTCTCTGCAAATCTCCGTGAGTTTAGAAGGATTGTAAAGGACTCTGGTGTAGTTATAAGTATGTGCGGGCTCAGCTTTAGCATTGCATGCTTCTCCTTCTGTGGTGTATCACCAGTGCGAACTGAAACGCGGATTTCATCAGCAAGTTTCATTTCTTCGAGTGGTGTAAGAAGGTTCTTCCGTATGTCATTCGCAACCGCTTTGAGTGGAGATATGTACACGCAATAAACGCAGTTTTCCAGCTTCCCGTTATCTCTGAGGTCTGCCAGTTTGCTTAAAATTGCGAGAAACGCGCTCAATGTTTTTCCAGAGCCAGTCGGGGCACACACCAGCACATTTTTCCCTGCGAGTATGTGCGGTACTGCAGCCACCTGTGCTTCCGAGAGCGTGCCATACTTTGAAATAAACCAGCTTGCTACCCTTTCATTCAATTTTCGAAGTATTTCTCCTGATTTATCTTCTGTTTCCCGCATATAATCCTTCTAAATTTAACAGAATAATCAACGGCGGTTTATGAAGTTTTCGTGTGGGCTAGGGTGCAATTCCGCAAACATTTCGCTTCTGCCTTAGGATGCATCACCGGGACACCAGAACCCGCAACAAAACATCCATTTTCTTTGCAGGAATCAGTTCCGTTTAGCGTGGCAATAACAAGTATTTAGTAGTAGTATGTATTGTATGTAATGGTGATTAATTGGATTTACTGGAACTGGAAAAAAAAGCAGATGAGCTCTTTCTCGGAGACAACATGGATGAAGCCCTGAAGACCTATGACGAACTCTTTGTTGAAAGCAGAAATGCAAGGAATTTTCCCATGGCAGCAACTGCACAATTCATGAGTGCGATAATTAGAACGAAGGACATCACAAAAGGAATTCTGGCTGCTATGATTCTGATTGCCACATGGGAAAATAACAACATAGACACAAGCCCGTTTGTGAGAAAATGCAAGCTACTCTCAGAATATGCCACGCACAAGAATGATGAAGACCTGTATCACTACATCATGCTCATTGGTGCGGATACAGAGGAGACACTGAAAGCCCATGCTGGCTTTTTTACACATGACAAAATTGTTGCACTGAATGAACGAATGCCAGAAGAATTTAGAGACGCATTTCACATATTTGTGGCAATAATACTTGCAAAGGGAGATAACTATGATGTCTCAATGTCTGTACTGAATGACATGATGCAGGATTTTGACAGGGAGGGCAACAGGAAGGGCATGGGCATAACACTGGGATTGATGGCGGAGGCATGTCGCCTTACAAAAAGATTTGACGAAGCACTTGCACATGTGGAAACACTTAAGAATTACAAGGACGAGGTAGGAGCGCATGCCCTCTATTATCTGCTCGGAGACATTTATCTCAGCAAGGAGGACTTTGAAAAGGCAAAGGAGAACTTTGAGCTGGCGAGGAAAGAAGCGGACGCTTGCGAGGACTTTGACGGAATATTCCGCAGTTTGGAATCTCTGGTATACATTGCACAGTGCACCCACAATCATGACGACGAGAAGAAGTACATTGAGATGTTTGAGGATTACAAGCAGAAGTATGAAGAAAAGGTGTTTATGGAGCGGATGAAGGCAGAGCATGAGCATGAACACGAGGGTGATGACGAGAATTGAACAACTGAATCTACCTGAATTTGAACTGAAAACATCCTTTCTATACCTTCTTATTTGTGCGGGCATCATTTTACGCTGCCTCACTTTCTGGTTTGTGCCAGCAAGCACAGATGCATTCGTGTACGCTGCAATGGGAGAATCATTTTTAAAAAATGGTGAGTTTATTTTACCACAGGGTAACTCATTCTTTGTCCCCGGAGAGCCAGAATACAGTCATCACTTTGCACCCATGTATGCACTCTACCTTTCACTCTTCTTTATACCATTCGGCATGAGCGTTGAGGCACTAAAATGCGCATCAATCATTTCTGGCATTCTGATAATTCCTGTAGTATACCTCTGCACTGCAAACATCTGGGGAAGAAAAATGGGGCTTTATGCCTCTGCCTTATTTGCAGTTGAACCCACATCAACATATCTTGGTGGACTGGGTTTTGCTGAGAATCTTCTGTTTGTGTTCTTTATCCTCACAATGTGGGCAATTTTACGAGGTATAAAGGACGAACGCTACATTGCGTGGGCAGGTTTATTTGCGGGGCTTGCATATCTTACAAAAAGCAGTATGGGCTGGTTTTTTCTGTTTGCGGGCATGTGTGGGTTTGTATGGAGATTTTATTACATTCGCTGGCGGGTATTTCGCAGTAAATATTACATGCTGGGCATTGCGTTGTTTGTTTTATTTTTTGGCGTTTGGGGCGTGAGAAACATCATGCATTTCTGGGATGGCACACTGCCGGGCATATTCTCTGCATGGGAAACGAGTGACTATATCTCGCATGTGCAATGGGTTATTTTCACACAGCCAGAACCGTTTTTATACGCATTTGTACTCAGAATTCCCATGTTTATACTTTTCTTTCTTATGCTTGCCTGGCCATGGCTTTTAGAGATGAAGGCAATGAAAAAACTGGAGGAGCGGAATTCTGCACTGTTTCTCTCAATTTTTCTCGTGTATATTGTGGGTATGTACTTTGCCTCCGCTTTCTGGGTATTTGAACATCATCCTCTGTTCTGGTTTCTCATTATTCGGTATGTAATGCCTGCAAATATCTCAATAATCTGGCTTGTGATAAATTACTATGCAAATCAAGAACAAGAAATGTCCAGTTCACACACTCCGCCTGAAAAATGTGGAGTTAAACCGGAAACCAGAAGAAAAAATGTATTTGCATTCAACCGTGGCTATGTTGCTTCATTCATCACGCTGTTTGTGATTGCCATACTCGTGTGTACTCCGATGACTGGCATACCACGAGAACGCGGAGAGATAAAGGCACTGGCATGGTTGAGGGACCACGGACATGAAAATATGAGTATCGCAATAGAAGATGTGCACCAGTATGAGGTGTATGTGTATCTCAGCCAATGGCATGCTAGAATTCTCGCAATTAATAACTCACCGAGTGCTGAGTACATTCTTACTGCGCACATGGACGAAAACTACTCCGCATACGGATACACAATTTTGCATACATTTTATTCCTCAGGGGGTTTTCTCGCCTCACTCAATTCTCCAGCAGATGTGATTTTATGGAAAAAAAATCTGAGCCATGCCTTTGTCTCATAGATAACATTTTTATTTATCTCACATATAGGGACAGCGGTGATGCATGTGTCAGAAAAAATTACCCTCGGACAGATGATAGACCGTGATGCGGTTGCGTTCCCGGACCGCGATGCGGTGATATTCGGCGACCTCAGGTGGACCTATCGCGAACTGCATGAAAAGGTCAGCCAGTTTGCCTGTGGTCTTGTAAAGCTGGGTGTGAAGAAAGACGATAAAGTTGGCTTATGGATGCACAACTTTCCAGAATGGATTGTTGCATGGTTTGCAATTCCAAAAATCGGGGCTGTGGTTGTGCCCATGGACACATGGTACAAGCCAGCAGAGGCAGAATACATCCTGGGGCACTCCGACTCAGTTGCGGTTATCACATCAGAGCGGTTTGGAAATGTGGATTTTATAAAAATAATCGAGGAAATCAGGCAAAAAATTCCGAATTTAAAGCATGTAATTGCAAGGGGAAGTAATACTGGTAGTGCAATGAAATTCGACGAAGTGCTTGAGCTGGGCAAGGACTGGAGGAATGATGCTGAGTTTCAGAGGCGCATTACAGAGCCAAAGCCAGATGAAGTTACATTCATCCTTTACACATCCGGGACCACGGGAAAGCCCAAGGGTGCAATGCTCACGCACCATAACATCTCAAGAAATGGACGGGATATTGCGAGCATACTGCAGATGAGCCATAAGGACAAGCTTCTGATATGCGTGCCATTTTCCCACTGCTTTGGATGTGTTCTCAGTATAACGGTGAGTGCGAGCGTTGGCGCATGTATGGTACCTCTTGTAGCATTTGATCCCGAAGAAGTCCTGAGGACGGTAGAGAAGGAGAGGTGCACCGTGCTCCACGGCGTGCCCACAATGTTTATACGGGAACTCGATGTACTGGAAAGAAAGAAGTACGATACAACATCGCTTCGTACAGGAATTATGGCGGGTGCGCCATGCCCGATTGAGACCATGCAGGCAGTGATGGAAAAGATGCACTGCAATGTGTCCATTGTCTATGGACTCACTGAGGCATCACCCGCAGTTACTGCCACAAGATTTGATGATAGCATTAAGGACCGTGTAGAGACGGTGGGGAGACCTATACCTGATGTAGAGGTTAAGATTGTTGATGCAGATAGAAAGGAAGTCCCGAGAAATACACCTGGTGAGCTTGCATGCAGAGGATACAATGTGATGAAGGGCTATTATAAAAACCCGGATGCAACAAAAGAGGCAATTGATGAGGAGGGCTGGCTCTATACAGGTGACATGGCAACAATGGATGAGCGTGGATATGTGCGCATCGTGGGCAGAATAAAAGACATGGTGATTGTTGGCGGTTTCAATGTATATCCAAGAGAAATTGAGGAATTGCTTATCCAGCATCCAAAAATACTTGATGTTACCGTGGTTGGTGTACCCGACAGAGAACTAGGTGAGGTTGTTGCAGCACTCGTTGTGCCGAAGAAGGATGTAGCGTTGAAGGCGGAGGAGGTTGTTGACTTCCTGTATGGCAATGTTGCGAGTGCGAAGGTTCCCAGATATGTTCTAATCGTGGATTCTTTCCCGGTAAGCGGGCGTGGTAAAGTTCTCAAGTATGTGATTCGTGAAGAATTGAAGAAAAAACTTCAGGCAGGAGAATTAAAGCGGGTAATACCTACTGCGGTGAAGATGAAGATGAGAAAGGAAAAGGTGCCAGAAATTGCGGCGGAACTTATAAAATCTGGCAAAATCAGTGAAAACAAGCGGGAAATACTTGAGAAATTTCTGCTTTCAATCAACGACGAGCAGGAGGAGTTATTCAGGAAGCTGATAGAGTAACGCTAATACCGCAGGATTTCGTCAAATCTCTGCATAATCAAGCAGGTTTTGTCCTTCTCCACAGCACCTGGTGACATTTCAACAATCAACACGCTTCCAGATATTGAGTTCTCATCATCAATCGCCTTTAGCATATCCACTACATCCTTAAACTCGTTTGTGAGCAGGATGTTTGAGAGACAGTCGAGCACCACAACACCATGCGTCTCCCGCATAAAATCAAGAATTGTTTTCATCACCTCAAATTCCAATCGAGTAGGCCTTAAGATTTTATCATATCCTTCAGATTCAGTAAGCCAGTATATCTCTGCATCTGTGAGTTTCGGGTCTTCTTTCAGCTTTTTTGGAAAGTTTTTTGTGATGATGAGTGACTTCTTTCCTCTCAGAAGATTTTTGAGTGTGTCCATAGTAGTGGTGTTTGTCTCAATGAGGTATGACCTGCCCACTACTGGCTGAAAGTTTATGCCGAACTCTCTCTGCTTTAAGTCCACCTGTTTATCCACAACCTTCGGGAAAAGTGTGCGCAGCATCGCACCGTCATTCTTTGAAAAATAGTTTAAATCGCAGGTAACAAGCAGTGCAGTGTGGTTCTGCATGGCTTTATCAATGATTGATTTGAGAAAATTCAGGGTTGCACTCACACCATTGTACAACGAAATCAACTCTACATCATCGATTAGCACTAATCCACCTTCTCTTTCGTTCAGGAAACCGGATATTTCATATGTGACCTCAAAGTCAAGCCTGCGAATATCACAGCGTTCTGGCACTGAATAACTGTCTGTTAAATACAGAAATGTGGCATTTTCCAGATTGTGTGCCCTTTTTAGTTTTTCAGGATACGATGTAGTCGCAACAAACACACGGTCCTGTTTAATAAACTCTGAGGCGGCAGCGTATGCAATGCGCGCATCATTTGTGTTTAGAAGACAGATTTCACCCCGCCCGATTTTCATTGAATCCTGAGCCTTTACTTCTTGCCTCGGTGTCGGTTTCTCTGCATTTACCTGCATTCTCACTGGTTCCTTTTTAGGTATGGGTACATATCCTGTCAGTTTTCTGAATGAATCCATATACTTTATTGTCTCGATGTACTGCTTTCGTTTGAATGCAATTGTTGCCTGTTTAAGTATTGCAGCGAGATTTTTTACATTCGCACCAGCGTATTTTTTCTCCACAAGCACTTTTCCAAGTTCTGCAATTTCCGCATATATTTTTGCATTTAATTGTTCCATTAATTCTGCACGAATTTTTGCAAGTTCAGAGGGCGCTGCGGTGTACCTTGCACTCTCATATCTTTCCTTTTCATCATGCAGGTCAATCCCGTATTTCTCTATTGCAGACATGAGTTTCTCAAATTCGTCAGCAGTTTCTCGTGTGCTCTCCTCTCCACCCTTTGATGCAATACCCAGCATTTCTCGAAGCGTGTCATAGGTATTCACCGCATCAAGTATGTCTCTGGTTGCTATAAACTCTCTCGTCTTTGTCAATAATCGTCTCTCCCGTGCCATATTGCTACCATGCTTTTCCAGGAGCATGATTTTTCGTTCTAAGTTTCCGAGCAATTCCTCGAGTTTTTTAATGCTCGTATCTCTCAGTAATGAAATTGCATCATTGAGGTACTTCAGTGCGGTTTGCAGGTCTCCGCGCTTGGCAAACTGCACACCCTGTGAGATGTATGACCTCGGTGCGGTGAGGTCTGCACCCAGGCGTGTAGCTGCAGTCATCAGTGCCTTTGCCTCAGCGGTTTTTATGCTCAGCTCGTCTTCAGGTGTTCTGGGCTCCGGGGCAGGGATTTCAACCTTTGGTTCAACGGGTTGTTTCACTGCTGGCTTGACATATTCAACCTTCTCAACGATGACCTTCGTGGGTTTTGTCTCTTCTACCACTGGCTTAGGTGCGGGTGCCTGCACCACCTGTTCTTTCTCAACAGCTTTTTTGGGTTCTTCAATTTCCAGTTCAGAAAGGTCAAATTTACCCAGGTCTATACCTGGACCTTTATCCTGTGCACTGGTTTCTATTACGGTTTTTTCAGGTGTCTGGCTCTTATTTTCATCTTCAGTTTTTCCGGGTAATTCCTCTCCAAGGACCGTTTCAAAGAGCGCATCCAGTGCTTTTTTCTTGTCCTCAACTTCTACCGCAAAAAATTCCAGGTCGACGCCACAGTTTGGACACACGGTGTCGTGTTCACCCACTTCCGAATCACAAGCCATGCACACCCTTTTTTTTGCCATACCTCTATGTTGATAAGCGAATTTGGTATATAAACTATCATGTTGGTCTTTTCCCGCAGCGCAGTATGGGAACGCATAAACTTATATACACCCATCTATCTTTTGAGGTCATGCGTCACGCAGGAATTTTACTGTTGTTATCTGCGGTCATATTCGTTATCTTGCTCTCAGCACCGGTGTCTGCACAGGAAAATGTATCCGTGTTGAGCCGGAGTTCACTGACGGTAGATGCACACTATCCAGATGCAAGCAGTTTTGATTTTGTATTGCTCAATAACTATACCGATACCTACTTTTTCGTAAATGTATCCTGTGCGAATCTTACAGATGCAGGTTTTACTGTTTCAGAAAACCAGTTCATTCTTGAGCCAAAGCACACAAAGGAAGTGAAGGTTGAGATAAAGCCATACAAGCGCACAGACCGCAAGCAGTGTGCTGTGCTCTTTGAACTAACAAACCCGGTAAACGCATCCCAACGAAAGATTTTTGAGTTTCAGGTTACAATTACATATGTGGGTGTGGTGAGCACTGAGAAGGTGCTTGGCATCGTTGAGAACTTCCTGCCATATCCATTTAACAATGTCTACGGTGTGTTCATCCTTGATGTAATTTTCTGGAGCATACTGATAATTGTGGTCTACATCATCACCGAAAAACTCATCACAAGGATCGTGAAGCGCACGAAGACGGACCTGGATGACAGAATACTTGAAATTGTACGCAAGCCCCTGCTTATCTTCTTCATCACATACGCCATTGTTTCCTCAACCGAGATTCTTGACTTACCAGACATCTTCTACTTCTACCTGTACAATATATACTGGTCTGTAGTCATCCTTCTCTTCGGTTACATGGCATATCGGCTCTGGAAGGATGTGATAATTTACTTCTTCAGCAAGGTTGCGGAAAAGACGGAGACGGAAATTGATGATATTCTCGTGCCCGTGTTTGACAAGGTGGGTGGCATTGTAATTGTGGTGGTAATCCTTGCATATTTCCTCAACAAGGTATTTTCAATAGACATCACACTGGTGATGGCGAGCATGGGGGTGCTTGGCCTCGTCCTTGCGTTTGCAGCACAGGACTCGCTCTCAAATTTCTTTGCAGGCATCCTGCTCATGCTTGACCGCCCGTTTGCTGAAGGCGACATTGTAATGCTCGGAGACAGCGAGAACTGGTATCGAGTAGAGAAAGTTGGGCTGAGAAGCACGAGGTTTTATTCGCTCTGGGAGGGTGTGATGGTGGTAATTCCAAACAATAAACTTGCCACGGAAAGAATAATAAACATTGTAGAGCCAGATACGACGCTTGTAGGAAAGGTCGAGTTCTCAGTTTCCTACGGTTCTGATGTAAAGAAGGTGATAAAGGTTGCGGAGGAGGTTGCTCGTGCACATCCAGATGTTGTAGTTAGCAAAACAGATGCACCTGTTGTGCGCTTCTCAAAGTTTGGCGAGTCCTCACTTGATTTTACCATATGGTTCACAGTAAAGCATTACGACCTGAAGTTCAAGGTACAATCTGAGCTCCGCACAGCTCTGTTCGAGCGGTTTGCAAAGGAGGGAATTGAAATCCCGTTCCCGCAGTTAGATGTGCATATAAAGGACATGAAGAAAGGTGGTTAAATGCGTACGCCCGTGCTTGTTGTGAACTACAAGATGTACGATGTGAGCTTCGGAGAAAAGGCCATGCAACTCACGAAGGTGCTTGAACGCATTGCATTGAAGGAAGGTGTTGAAATTGCAGTTGCAGTGCCGATGCCAGACATACGCCTTATTGCTGCAAACACAAAGATACCGGTGCTGGCACAGCATGCAGACCCCGTTGAGTTCGGCAGTCATACGGGCTTTGTTGCCCTTGAAAACATAAAGGATGCTGGTGCTGCGGGCACACTCATCAACCACTCCGAGCATCGCCTCAAACTTGCAGACATTGAGTTTCTCGTGGAAAAGTGCAGGAAACTTGCCCTCACATCCATCGTGTGCACAAACAATGTTAACACAAGCTGTGCTGCAGCAGCACTTGAGCCAGATTTTGTTGCAGTTGAACCGCCAGAATTGATTGGCGGTGATATTGCGGTGTCCACAGCAAAACCAGAGGTTGTATCCGGCACGGTTGAGAGGGTGAAGCGTATCTCAGGGCGTGTTAAGGTGCTATGCGGTGCTGGTGTTAAAACAGGTAAGGATGTGGCAAAGGCAATTGAGTTAGGTGCAGACGGTGTGCTCCTTGCGAGCGGAATTGTGAAGGCAAAGGACTGGGAGAAGGCAGCCCTGGATATTGTGTCTGGATTTAAATGAAGCTTTCCGAGTTTGATTTTGAGTTGCCGAAGTCGCTCATAGCCCAGGAGCCAGTTGAGCCAAGAGACCATGCGAAATTACTTGTAGTATGGAAAAACGAGCGGAGGATTGAGCACAGGTTTTTCTATGACCTTCTTGATTACTTCGATGCAGGCGATGTGCTCGTGCTGAACAACACAAAGGTACTTCCAGCAAAGATAAATGCGAGGAAGGGCACGGGCGGTAAGGTGGAGATTCTCCTGCTCAGGAAGGTCACGGATGAAACCTGGGAAGCCATTGTGCGGGGAAAGGTGCACGGGCAGGCAGTTGTGCATGCGGGTGAATTTGAGATTAAGTTAAGCAGTGCAGGAGACAGATGGTTGTGCATGGGCAAGATGGATGAGATAATTGCACGGTATGGGAGGACACCGCTACCGCCGTACATAAAAAAGGATGTGGCACTGGAAAAGTATCAGACCGTATATGCCATGGTCGATGGTTCGGTTGCTGCTCCCACTGCAGGGCTTCATTTCACAGAGGAGTTGCTGGCAAGGTTGAAGGATAAGGGTGTGCACATTGTGTACATCACCCTCCATGTTGGCTATGGCACATTTCACATGCCATCCTGCGAGCATGTTGAGGAGCACCGGATGGAGGGCGAGTACTTTTCAATCTCACAGGAGAGTGCAACGCTCATCAACGAGGCACATAAGCAAGGAAAGCGGATTTGCTGCGTGGGCACAACGACGATGCGGGCACTTGAAAGCGCATCTGAGAACTATAAGGTTAAGCCAGGCAATGGATACACGGAATTATTCATCTATCCAGGGTATACATTTAAGAGTCCTGTTAATGCATTCATCACAAACTTTCATGTGCCGAAATCAACACCACTCATGCTCACTGCTGCATTTCTGGGCAAGGAGCGCTTGTTCGAGGTTTACAGTGTTGCCATCAGCCAGGGCTACCGCTTCTTCAGCTTTGGCGATGCGATGATTATCCTGGCGTAATTTGTCTCACCACAATCGAGTCGCTAACTGGGTATGCTGCGATAATTTTATGAGAGCGAGGGTTATACAATAACGCATGGTTACGAAAAAGATTCATTTTGCTGTCCTGGCTCTCAGCGTGCTAATTGCAGCGTTCACGCTCACGGTGTATTCAGAATGCACAGGTGGAGCGAGAAGTGCTACACCTGAAATCGTCTCTGTTGAGTGCGCACCTCAGGTTCCGCTTCCGAATGCAAGCATAACCTTTACTGTGGTGTGTGCCAATATCTCAAATAACACGGTTTTATATCTCCAGATATGCGTGGGTGATGTGTGCACGATGCCTGTAAAAATGGTTCAAAAAACAAACGAGAGTTTTGAGTATACATTCACACCTGGAATCAGCGGAAACCCACCAACAAAGGACGGAGACAATCTGTCGTATGAGATTCTGTATGAAGGCAATGTGGTGTATCAGGACTATGTGGTGGTGCACCAGAATAACCCGCCTGAGATAAGTGCAGTGAATTTTGAGCCAGTTTTACCCGTGTACGGGAGCAGCGTAAGGATTGTTGCACGGGCAAGCGATGACTATGGTATTGTGGCATTGCGTTACAGCATCTCGTGTGCAGGCACTTATATGAATGGCACGATGAACTACACGAACGGAACTTACAGCGCGGAAATATTGCCCTGGCAACCAGGGACATATCTGGTGAATATCACTGCTCGTGATAACTCAATGCAGGAGCGCAGTGTGATAAAGTCGCTGTATGTGGTATCTGAAAACGCCACGGATAAGGAACCGCCGGTGCTCGTTGAGATGTTCGGCGTGAAACTGCCAGATGGAAAGATGAAGTTGCATGCATACCTGCACGATGCCTCCGCAATCCTTGCGGTTAAGGTGGAAGTGGATGGAGTATGGTACAACCTCTCGCAGGTCGGAGATTTTGAGTTCGAGGCAACAGTGCCAGAAACAGAACATCTGGCTTTAGTTGCAATTGATGCCTTCAACAACACATTAAATGGAACATACGCAATAAAGGTGTACTCCGAAGGCGTTGAAGTAAAGAACCAGGAAATTTCAGCGGTAACCATTGCTCTCATTCTCTTTCTCGGCATTCTAACTGGTGCATCGCTCATTCTCTTCATAAGAACCGCAAAACTCCATATTTTTATTCTCATTCTCTGCGTCATTGCTCTCATTCTCTCTGCCATTGCTGGCGAAATTGCAAAGAGTGCAGATGTGGGCGGTAACATTTACAATGGAAATACCTGCTGGTCATGTTTAGGTCTCTCTCCAAAGACACTGAATGTATCCTGGCTTGAGAAATATCCGAATGGGTCTGAGGTGCAACATCCACAGTGGATACTGGATTTGCTCAAAAAGGGAAAGCCAGTGCTCGTGTATGTGCATCAGGTACCATGCACCGGCTGTGAAATCCAGTGGAAGGACATGGTAACACACGGGATAATAAGCGCAGATGGTAAAATAAGTGGCAAATACGCAGGCAGTATTGAATTTGTGGTGCTCGATGTGACTTCTGGTTCTGAAACACGCGATTCAGGGATTGAGGTGCTGCGCACATACACATCCGGACCGATTGGAACACCCACAACGGTTTGCTTTACCATGCATTCAGGTAAGGTACTCTGGTGGGCGAAGGCAGGCGTGGTGTATTCGAATGAATTAACTGCAGTGCTGGATGAGGCAATCCACCTGATGCACGGGTGAGGTAATGAAGATACGCACATATCGAATTACATTGCAATTCCTTATCTTTGTAGTGCTGAACATGGGGCTGATTATCGGATTCTATGGCATCCCCTCACCCTTTTTCTACTGTCATGCCTGTCCCTCAGCCAGTGTACTATGCCCGGTGGGTGCTGAGCAGTATGCAGTGATTGTAGACCCGTTATTGCTCCTTTACTTCTTTGGTTTTCTTGCATTCATTGGTGTGATTTTTGGGAGAGGCACATGCGGATGGGGTTGCCCGATTGGCACACTCCAGGATATTTTTTCCCTCAAATCCAGAAAAAGAGTTCTCAGGGATAAGCCATACAGATACGCAAAGTTTATCATCATCCTCCTCACGCTCCTCCTTTCCTACCTCCTCGCTACGAAGGTTTTTACGGACATCTGCCCGATTGGTTTTCTTACCGCAACGATTCCCACATTGCTTCTTATTCCTGGATATGTTGAGCCCATGTTTCCATTTTTCCAGATTAAAATTGTTCTCACCATCGTGTTCTTCATTCTAATTTACTTTATTGCCCGCGGGTGGTGCAGGTACATCTGCCCCCTCGGTGCCCAGCTGTCAATCTTCAATTCAATCTCTGTTTTAAAAATTGAGAAGAACGCAGTGCGTTGCACAAACTGCGGTGCATGCAAACGGGTATGTCCGATGGGAATAAATCCAGTACTGGAGACCGACAGCATGGAGTGCATACGCTGCGGGAGATGCATTGACGCGTGTAAAAACCGTGCCCTGAGCTTTGCCTTGAGGTGGAAGCATGTACATTGAGGTATATCTGTACGGTTTGCTCCTGGGATTTACAGTATGCTCTGCCTGCACATTTCCACTCTTCTTTATTGCTGGCGGTGGAAAGAAGACATGGCTCTACTTATTTGCCAGCAGGTTTGGATTTACATTACTTGCCCTGCCCCTGGTTTTTATACTACCTTACATCCAGTTCGTTGCAACAATTGCAATTCTTTCCGTGGGTGTGTATGCATTTATGCTGGCTCTCGAGGGAAGTTGTCCTGCATGCAGTAAGGGCGTGATTGCCTCTGGCTTTGTGTGTGTTGCGGAGGGACTGCCAGCAATGCTCCAGCACAATACATACGCAGATGCCCTGCTTAACGCATTTCTTTTCACACTGGGCACGGTTACGCCACTCATCTTTTTTGCAAAGTCGGGTGTTAAACTTGGTCAGCAAACAAAACTCGTGCTTGCAGGCATGATAATTGTGATGGGTGTGTTTTACCTGTATGAATGGTTCTGGCATATGTCCAAGGTGTGAAATCGTGTACCTGCGAATTTTAATTATCAATGCAAAGTTCATGCGGGCGCTATAAGGCGATGTCTATGGAGGGGATTAAAGATTCGGGGCATTTCTTAAACCCTTTTTAATCCCCCTGTATTATCGCGGGACATTGTAGACACTTGATGAGGTGAAATCTTAAGGTATATTTCTCTACGACCTTGGTTGATAATACACTTATAAAATCCAACACCAATATTTATATAACATAACTGCTTAATACAGAAGAGGGGATTTGATGAATAGTAAGTTGACCCGAGGGATAGACATACGAAGGGAGCATG
>Ga0078972_1005027_pt1 | contig 34588 bp, 32 predicted proteins | sample YelNatPaOPGAMG01_FD_67568 | JGI IMG/M metagenome (GOLD analysis project Ga0078972, IMG submission 67568) | Hot spring thermophilic microbial communities from Obsidian Pool, Yellowstone National Park, USA - OP-RAMG-01 (SPADES assembly) (version 2) | ecosystem: Environmental > Aquatic > Thermal... | reverse complement strand
GCCGGGCCGGCGGAGCCGGTCTCGTCTCTGAACGTGGCCAGCGCCTGCGGAGTGAACTCGGCGTACCTGGGCGCACAGTCGGGCAGCCTGTGGCTGATGGCTGCCACGAACCTCTCTCGTGGGTTCAACTGGTCACCTTCCATGCTCTCACCCAGGTCTCCCGGGTGAGCAGCCGCCGTAGGGATCTGTCCGGCCGCCCTGTCTGCTCATGATATCTACGAACGTCATCCGCAGTTTTGCATGGCCCGCGGGCCATGGCTCACTCAACAGGACTCGGCCGGTTTGCTGATATTGTCCGCCAGAGCACTATCAAGGTGCGCAACCTTCGCCCCCGCCACGGGCGCAACCACCACTTGCGTATCCTGCCTGCTGAGTTCCTCCAGGACATCGGGTGATGTAAGATCATCAGTGACGACGATATCGATATCTGTAGCGGGGACGATCTGCATGAGGAAGACACGGCCGAACTTGGTGTGATCGGCCAGAACAATCACCTGGCGCGAGGCGGCGACGAAAGCACGCTCGACGCCGACCATGCGCCCGGCCTGCAAGTCATTGCTCAATCCTGTGCGAGGATCGATGGCGCGACAACTGAGGAAGAGCTTGTCGATATTGAGGCGCTTGAGGGTTTCTTCGGCGAGGGCGCCGTAAGTGCCCATCTCATCGGCGTTGACCGCACCACCGGCAAAGACAATCTGTACCCCGGGCACACGCAGCAGCTCGTTGAGGACGGTAAAGCTGTTGGTCACTACCTGCAGCAAGCGCCACGCACGGCCGGCGATAGCACGCGCCAATTCCAGCGTCGTCGAGCCCGACTCAATGGCGATCACATCGCCATCGTGCACCAACCCCAAGGCTGCCAGCCCGATGGCACGTTTTTCTTCGGCGCATTCGGCTTGGCGCTGCACAGCCGGAGGCTCGGGGTCCCGCGGCATCAGGCGGCGGGCGCCGCCACGGATGCGCTGCAACCGCCCGAGCGCCCCTAGCTCATCTATGTCTCGCCGGATAGTGATCTCGCTCACCCCCAGGCGCGCAGCCAGGTCCGCTACCGAGACGGTCCCCCGGCGCCACACCTCGGCGACAATGGCATCCTGCCGCTCAGTCTTGAGCACAGCTTACCTCCACAGATCCGGCCCGCCTGCAGCCAGTGATGACGGGCACCGGCAGCGGCAAATCACAACCGCAATGGGCATAGATGATCAGACGCAATCTGATTCTATCACTGAAACAATCAAGTGTCAACAGGCTGCGCATATGTGGTTTGCCCCAGAGTTGTAATCACAGGTGGTGGCACGCGCCGTGATAGGGAGTGCGATATGCCGGCGCGTCGGGCGGTCAACTGCCGGTGGGATCCCGCCATAGGCTGAGCCGGGACAAGGAGTATTGAATGAGGCAGATGGTGCGCGGGTGGGCTGCGCTGAGCATGGGCCTGGGAATAGTCCTCTTGGTTCTCGCCATCGGGACGGTCGCCCAAGTTGGGGCGCCGAGGCCGCCAACCGTAGAGAGCCCCCCCATATCCGGGCCACCGCAGGCGGATATCGAGTCTACACCTGAGCCACCACAAGTCGATGTCGAGCCTACTTCTGATCTGCCACAGGTGGAAGCCGGCTCGACGCCCTCGCGCAAGCCGCTGGTGGCCGTTGATGCTGGTCATGGGGGCACGGATGCGGGCGGGGAACACCGTAACGCCCAGGGGGTCGTCGACCTCACGGAAAGTCAGGTCAACCTGCAGATAGCACTTTTGCTGCGCGACGCGCTCCAGGCTCGCGGCTGCGACGTCTACCTGACGCGCAGCAGCGATGACTTTCCCGACGAGCCCATGCAGGACTGGAATGGCGACGGCGAGATAACCGTCCGCGATGACCTCCAGTTGCGCGTGGACCGCGCTAACGCCGCAGGCGCCGACGTCCTCATCTCGCTGCACGAGAACGCCCTCGACAATGCGGATCCCACCGCTTCGTGCAGTAATGGGGGTGGCGGCACCACCACCTACTACTGCGCCGACCGCCCCTTTGCCGACCGCAACCTGCGCCTGGCCACACTGGTGCACCGGGAGGTCCTGACCGCCATCCGCAGCTTTGGCTACGAGCCGGCGGACCAAGGGATCATCGACGACCACCAGTTGCAGACCCCGACCGGCAAGGGCGAGCACATCTATATTCTGGGGCCACATGACAATGTCATCACGCGCCCCAGCCTCATGCCTGGCGTTCTCAGCGAGCCTCTCTTCATCACCTGCGAGCCCGAGGAAGCCCTCCTGACGCGCGCGGATTTTCGCGCAGCCCTGGCCAAGGCGTATGCCAACGCAATAACGGATTTCCTGAGGGGCGAAGGATGGCCGCTTGCGAGCCCTACCACTAGCCCAACCCTGGGATTCTAGCCCGAAAAGAGCGCCAGCACCCTCCCGGGCAATTGGGGGCTGGTCCGCTCCGCCCAAGCCTGGCTTTATCTCAGAGGGAGTGGGTCGTATAAGAAGGCCTGTTCCGGCCGTGTGCCCAGCAAGATGCCCGGAAACCAGAAGGCGTTTTCATCGTGCGTTGCGCCCAATCGGGCATGGGTGACTCATTTGGAGGGTATTGGGCTCAAGCCGCCGCTACGACAGAAGTGTCAGGCGGCTTCCCACACGGCGTTGACGCCATGGGGTGCCCGGCAGGAGTCTCGTCCGATCCATTGCCCGGAGGCTGTGCAACAAAAGAGGCGGCCCTATGGGCCGCCTCTGCGGCGATGGAGCTCGCTGCCGCGCCTCTACTCGACTTCGATGCTTTCCACGCGCATCTCTTGCCCCGCCAGAATCTCCCCGCCGGTTGACCCACAATCTGGGCAGGTCCACTCGCGCTCGGCAGGTTCGAACTCAGCTCCACAGTTGCGACACCGAAAACGGATCGGGATACGCGTAAAGGTAAGGCGAGCCTTTTCGGCCAGGGTGCCCTGGCTGAGAAAATCAAAGTAGAACTGGATCGAATCATCAACCAGGCCCGACATCTCCCCCACGCACAGATTGATGCCGGTCACACGCTGGGCGCCTGCTTTTTCGGCATACTCCAGCACCACGGAGAGCATGCCCTCGGTAATAGCCATCTCATGCATGGTCAGATTATAGCAAATTCGGGCACGGGTACAAAAGGACGGGCTATCAGCTACACGCTCAGATCGTACACCCGGTACGTTTTGTAGATCGTACCGTAGAGCGCCTCGATGGCCTGACGCATAGGAATGTTATCCTCCAAGATCCACGACATCTCGCCCCAGGTGTAGCCCTTGCGCGCTCCCTCCTGAATGGTGCGCAGGTAAAAGACCGAGTCGATGCCGCGCAGCTGATAGTCCTTGACCACCCCCATGATGATCACACGCAGGCAGTTGATCTGGCGCCGATACCACAGGAAGGGCGCCCAGCCAAAGGGGAAAAGGCGGCCGTTGCGCACATGCCGGAAGGCCTGATTCACATCGGGCAGCGAGACGGAAACGCCTACCGGCCGGCCATTCTCCGCCTCGGCCACAAAGAGGAGGTCGGGGTCGAGGATCGCCTTGAGTTCCTCCGCCAGATGGTCAAACTCTGCGTCGGTCATGGGCACAAAGCCCCAGTTGCGGCTCCAGGCGTCGTTGTAGACCTGCTTGGCCAGAGCGAGCTCGTCGTAAAAGCGCTTCATGTTGACCTTGCGCACCCGGACCTTGTGCCGCTTCTCGACAATGTCGGCCACTCGCAGGACCTTCTCGGGGATACCTTTGCCACCGTCCAGGAAGGTCGCCGTATCCATCCGGTAGGCGTAGAGGTCCTTTGACTTTTTGAAGCCATAGCGCTCGACAAAGGTCGGGTAATAGGGCGGGTTGTAGGTCATCATCACGACGGGGGGCATATCATACGCGTTGAGGAGCATGCCGCACTCTTCATTGGTCGAGTAGCTCATGGGGCCGCGGAGTGTCTCCATACCCTGCGCCTTGGTCCAGTCCCGCGCCGCATCGAACAGCGCCTCGGCCACAGGATATTCCTCGATCACATCAAAGAGGCCGAAAAAGCCCGTCTTTTCTTGATGGAACTGGTTGTGGTTATCGTTGCGGATGGCAGCAATAGTGCCGATGGTGCGCTTGTTACGCACGGCCCGGTAAAAGGCGACATCGCCGTGTTTGAAGAAGGGATGGCGGTTCCTGTCAGTAAACTCGATGCGTTCGGAGCGCAAGTAGGGGACCCAAACGGGGTTGTTGCGGTAAAGCTCATACTGGAAATCGATAAAGGCATTCCGGTCACGGTCGTTCTCAACGGGCACGATCTCGAAATCGCGAGGCATGGCCACTTCTCCCCCTGGTCACGTGGTCCAAGACCCCGTCGGAAAGGCGGGGATACCCGGTACGGCGTGATTCTAGGCAAAAGGCGGATACACACAAAACCCATGGACGGCCTTACTTGCGCGCAGAGGCCGGCACGGCGCTGGCGCGTTGGCCCACTTTGCGCTCGGTGCCCTGGATCAGGCGCACGATATTGGAGCGCAACTCAAAGACACTGAGCAGGCCTACGATACCCGCATAGAGGCAGTAAGCCCACGGCCAGCCGCCCCAATGGGCGCCGGCAGCAAAGAACACTGGCAGGGCTACAGCCACCACAATGGAGGCCAGCGAAGCATAACGCGACAACGCCAGCACAGGGATGGCGACCGCAATCGCTGCCGCCCCGGCTGCAGGGTTGATGAAGAGGGCCACGCCGATATTGGAGATCGTGCCGGCGCCGCCATCCCACCCCAAAAACACAGAGTAATTGTGGCCGAGGATCACAGCCACCCCAGCAATGGCCAATGCCCACGGGGTGCCGCCGATGGCGCGCGCCACCAACACCGCCGCCCCGCCTTTGAGGCCATCGCCCAACACAGTCAGCACTGCCGGCATCGGACCCGCCGAGCGCAAGACGTTGGTGCCGCCCGTGCGGCCACTGCCCACCCTGCGCACATCAGTACCCGTAAACGCGCGCACAATCAGGTAACCGGTCGGAAAAGCTCCCATCAGATAGGCCAGCAAGAACACGGCCAGGTATCGGACCACTGTTTCTACCATGGATTACCCCTCGGCTGATTGCGCCCGGCCTGATGGCCCTGCGCTAAATACTAGAACCCACAGCCCAGAAAGGGGTTGCGGCAACCGCCGGGCTTGCAGGCACAGGAGGCCATTATACCACAAATCGCTGCCGACAGGGGTGCACTTGGGTCGCGGGCGAGGGGGGGAACTGGGGCGCATCGTCTTGGCCTCATGGGTGTTATTGCGCGTGTACACCCGGTTTTCGTTTACCCAAAAGGCGTCTGCCATACCATGGCAAGGCGCGCTCGGTGGATGGGGATAGCCCATGAAGGCGATTCAGTTGATCTCAAGCATCCCCCGCTATGCCCTGACCAAGATGGTCGGCCGGTTATACCAGCCAGCCTTCTGGGGCCCGCTGTCCATGCTCCAGCTCCGCGAGGTGCCCGAGCCTGCGCTGCCCGGCCCCGAGTGGGTCAAAATCCACACTCACTATGGCGGCATCTGTGGCAGTGATCTGCACACGATCCAGCTGCAGAACAGCCCTGCCCTCTCGGTGTTCACTTCCTTTCCCTTTACCCTGGGGCACGAGAGCGTGGGTACGGTGATAGAGGTCGGGCCGCAGGCCGGGGACCTGCGGCCGGGCGATCGGGTGGTGGCCGAAGGGCTCCTCCCCTGCGCCACGCGCGGCATCGCCGAGCCTTGCGCGCCCTGCCGGCGGGGCGAGTTCTCTCGCTGCCGCCATCTCGCCGAAGGAACGCTGGCGCCCGGAATGAGCATCGGCGCCTGCCGCGATACAGGCGGGAGTTGGAGCCCCTGCTTCGTCGCCCACCGTTCGCAGGTCTTTCGCGTGCCCCCCAATGTCAGCGATGAGAGCGCCGTGCTGGTCGACGCTTTTGCCTCGGCCCTGCACGGCGTCATGCTGCGCTTCCCGGCAGACCATGAGACCGTCCTCATCCTCGGCGCGGGGATCATTGGCCTGTGCGCCATAGCGGCGCTGCGGGCGGCGGGCAGCCGGGCGCGTATCCTCGTCTCGGCCCGCTATCCCTTCCAGGCGGAGATGGCGCAGAAGCTCGGCGCCAGCGAGGTCATCCGCACGGAAGCGGGCGGCCTGGCGGCCCCGCTGGCCCGCATCACCGGGGGCAGGCTCTACAAGCCGCTCCTGGGGCGCGATGTGCTCGTGGGCGGCGCCGATGTCACCTATGAATGCATCGGCAGCGCTCGCAGCCTCAACGATAGCCTGAGCCTGACGGCAAGTGGGGGTGCAGTGGTGCTGGTAGGGCTGGCCTCCACCCCGCACGGGGTCGATTGGACCCCTATCTGGCTCAAGGAACTGAACGTGCAGGGCAGCTTTTGGTGCGGCACCGAAACATTCCAGGGCCGGCGGGTGCGCACCTTCCAGCTCGCCCTCGATTGGCTGGCCGAGGGGCGCATCGATCTGGCCCCCCTGCTCACCCACCGCTTCCGGCTGGAGAAATATGCGCAGGCCTTTCACGTCGCCACTCACAAGGGCCGCTATCACACGATCAAAGCAGCGTTTGCATTTCAACCGTTTCAGGGATAGACTCAAAGTCGCTTGTCTGCACAGCATTCAGGAGTCCCAGGTCATGAACGATGCCCTACCACTTTCTCTGATGGGCCATCCACTCCACCCATGGCTGCGCCGGCTCCACGTCTCGTTCGTGCCGGGGCCCAGCACTCCCATGCTCGATGAGGTGCTGGCAGGCCTTGTGCGACATTTTCGCCGCCTGGGGCACATTGTCCAGGATACGCCCGATGACCGGACCGATGTTCTTCTCACCAGCGCTCCCTGCGCCGAGCCGGTGCCCTGGCGGCAAGCACTGCTCTTCTCGGCGCGCCGGCGCTTCAACCTGGACCACCTGCCCCCCCTGTTCACCTTGATTCCCATGCCCCCGGCCAGGTTGGCGGAGCTGCTGACCCACTTTGCGGCCGCGCTCCGCAAGGAGCCCCCCGACCCGGCGGATTTTGCTTTTCCCGGGCTGGCGCCGCAGGCGGCCCGCGTCATGATCGAACAGGGCCGGCGCGGCGGCCCGATTCTGTCACTGGAGCGGCTGCTGCAGGCGCAGAGCAAGAGCATCCGCATCATCTTAGTGGTGGGGGAAGAGCGCCCCGAAACGGCCTATCACCTGGATCTGGTGGGGGCGCACCCTCAATCGCCGGCTACCGACCCCGAGGCCTTTTACGAGGATATCGTGTTGCGCATCGTGACCACAGTGAGCACCGACGAGGTAACGGCGCACGAGGTGCAGGAGCCGGCCATTTCCCGTGCCCAGTGGGCAGGCCTCAGCGTGCCCCCGGCGTTGGCCGCGGCAGGCCGCGCTCTGGGCGAGCGCAATTTCTTCACCGAAATGGTGCGCATCGCCGATCTGGTGCATGTGCCAGCGGTAGCCGATAGCGTAGCCAGCCAGTACAGCGAAGGGTGCTTTTCCACCTGGGAGCCGGAGTTGGGCGCGCTCATCGCCACCGTCACAGGCAGCGCCCGCCCCATTGACAAATGGCGCCTCAGCGACGACGACCTGGCAGTGATCGTGGGCGTACGGCCCGACGGGCGCGGGGCCATTGTGCGGCACGTAGAAGGGGGAACGAATCTGCCGCCTTCTTCCGAGGCAGTGGAGATGATGGATATGGATAGCCAGCTCCCCCGCGTAGACTCTCGGCCCGTGGTCCGCTCCAAGCTGCACGGGCACCGCGGCGTCAGCGCCTATGACCCGCAGCGGGTGGAATACACGCCCCTGGAGCCGCCCTACTACCACTACCTCGTCTCTTGCGCCACCGCGGCGCAGGCGCGCGGCATCAAGGCTGCTTTTGCTCGCGCCCGCTGCCTGCAAGACCCGGCTGATCCGCGGCAGGTGGCCTTTACCGTGCTGCCGGGGCACGGCGCTGTGATCGTGGAAAAGTGGGTCGAGGGCAAGGCGCCGCTCCAAGTCATCTGGGAGTACATTGATGCGGGCTACCTGCAGGTAGCGAACCTCATCCCCCAGGGGCCGATGGCATATGCGCCTGCCCTCGATGGCCGCATGACGCTACGGGAGCCATAGCGTCACAAAGGATACTCTCTCTCGAAGCGTCACACCCCCCAGGGCGCCGGCAGGCTCTCCCCATAGGCATGGGTAGGCACACGGTGTAGGGGCTGCATGCCTTCCCGTGCCTGCTCGGGGGTGGGCAGCGAGGCCTCGTCGGGCTTGTCCGACAGGCCGAAGAGGAGCGCCCCCCGCTGGCGCGCGGTCAGGGCTGCCTGGCGCACCTCCTGGGTGATCAGGATCTCCTCCCGCAGGCGCACGTCCAGGGGCGCCTCCACAGGCAGAGAGCCCAGGCGCGCCACTGTGCACAGATATTCGCGGCGGCGGAAATCCTTGAACGGGGTCGGATCGCCCGCCGCCACCCGCGCAGCGATGTCGTGGTGCAGGGCGCGCAAGCGCGGCTCGGCCTGCTCTGCCCGGGGCGCCACACGGGCCAAAAAGCCGGGGAAATCCCGGAGCGCGCCCGATTTCACCTCGGCCAGCAGCTCACGAAAGCTGATCATGCCGGCGCCGATGGCCAGGCAGATATAGGCCAGATAGTCCTGATTATCCGCCGTAAAGCCATGGTAGGGCGGCGTATTCAGCTCGTTATAGGCCTCGGCAAAGCGCGCCTCGTCGAACCCGGGGCCGAGGAGCTCCGCCACCGCCTGCCGCACGCCATCCACCCGCGCCCGGTCTACCGCGCCGTCGTTGCGTCCGCGCGCCCCAAAGGTCGTCTTGTCGAGATCGAGCACCACGGCCATGCCCGGGCCCACCGGCAGGCCCTCCACCTCGGCGCGGGAGAGAAACTCGCCCAGCAGCGCCCAGCGGTTCGAGAGGTAGACGTTCCCATCGCGCTCGAGCCGGGGCGGCTCGGCGAGTCTTTCGCTGGCAATAAAGGCCAGGCCGGGCCAGCCGCTCACCTGCAGGATATTGCGGTAGGCGGTGCCGTCGAGCAGGCGCGTATCGCCGATGTAGAGCAGGCGGTCCAGGGGGGCCTCCTGGGCCCGCCGCAGCAGGTGCACGATCACCTGCGCATAGCCCAACTCGGCCTTTCGGGGCACCTGGGGGCCAGCCAGGCCCATCTCGCGCCAGCCCACGCTGAGGCGCGGCAGGCCCGGGTCAGCTGGCTCCAGGTTGCGGTAGACCACACGATCGCCCAGGAACTCATGCAGGGTCGTAAGAGAATACAGCTGCATCATGCCACCCCCAGCAGACCCTGCACACGCAGCAGCTCAGCGATGAGGATCACGCCACCGGCCGCGCCGCGCACGGTGTTGTGCGACAGGGCGACCAGTTTGATATCGTTTACCGGGCAGGGCTGGATGCGCCCGACCACGATCGCCATCCCCTGGCCGGCGTCACGGTCGCGCCGGGGCTGCGGGCGATCGGCCTCTGTGCGCACAACGATCAAGGGCTTGGGGGCGCTGGGCAGATCGAGCGAGGCAATCTGGCCCTGGAAGCTGCGCAGGACCTCGGCCACCTCTTCGGGCGTGGCCTTGCAGCCGAGAGCGATGGACATGCAGGCCGTGTGGCCATCACGCACGTGGACACGGTTCACCTGGGCGCTGATGGCAACCGGTGAGGGCTCCACATGGTCGCCTGCCAGGCGGCCGAGCATCTTGGCCGGCTCGCGCTGCAGCTTGGGCTCCTCTTCGCTGATATAGGGCACCGTGTTGTCGAGGATATCGAGCGAGGGCACGCCCGGGTAGCCCGCGCCCGACAGCGCCTGCAGCGTCACGACGTGAGCGTGGCGCACGCCAAAGACCGGATCCAGCGCCTTGAGCACTACAGCCACCGGCACCGAGGCACAGTTGGGCCCGGTGACGATCAGGCCCGGCCAGCCTCGGCGCCGCTGCTGCTCGCGCACCAGGGCCAGATGGTCGGCATTGATCTCAGGGATGAGCAATGGCACATCGGGCTCCATACGATGGCTTGAGGCGTTGGAGGCGACGGCTACGCCCGCTCGGGCCAGCGCTTCCTCCAGCGGGCCGGCGGCGCTCGCCGGCATGGCCGAAAAGGCGAGAGGGCAATCGAGCGCCTCGGGTGTGGGCGGCAGCAACGGCAGGTCGCGCACGGCCGCGGGCATGTCGGCGTCGAGGGTCCAGTGACAGGCCTCGCCATAGGTGCGGCCCTGCGTGCGCTCTGAGCTGGCGAGGGCCGCCACACGGAACCAGGGGTGGCCCGCCAACAATTGAATGAAACGCTGCCCCACGGCGCCCGTAGCGCCCAGGATAGCGACGGGGATTCTCTTGTCCATGGGATTCTTTCTCCAATGTAAGGGCGTAATGAGTAAAACGTAATAAGTAAGGTCGCCAATCCGCGTCCCCGCTGCTCCGTGCAAGTTATGCTACGGCGAAGGTCATGAAAAGCACCGAGGACTCCACCATAGCAACTTTTACTTATTACGGTTTACTTATTACAAGTCATGTCAATCTTGCGCATTACACGTCACGCATCATCGCAAGACTGATTATGTCCGCATACACACCGGCCGCGGTGACCTCGGCGCCCGCGCCGGGCCCACTGATCACCAGCGGCGCTGGATGATAACGTTGGGTATGCAAGGCAAGCAGGCAGGCAGGGCCCTGCAGCGCGCCCAGGGGGCTTGTGCGCTCTACCTCGTGCAGGCCCACCTGGCAGCGGCCCTCGGCGATCCTGACCGCATAGCGGAGAGTGCGACCCCGAGCCGTCGCCGCGGCCATGCGTCCGGCCAGTGCGGCGTCGAGCTCGGGGGTACGCTCCATAAAGCCCTCAATCGTCAGGGCATTCCACTCCGGCGGGTAGAGCGCCTCGGCCGGCACCTCATCCCAGCTCAGGCCCAGGCCCAGCATACGCGCGAGGATAAGAGCCTTGCGCCGCACGTCGGCGGCCGAGAGGTCATCGCGTGGGTCGGGCTCGGTATAACCCAGGGCCCTGGCCTCGGCCACCGCCGCGGAAAAGGCCGCGCCCTGCTCCAGGCGATAGCAGATAAAGCCCAGGGTGCCGCTCACTGCCGCCTCCAGGCAGGTCACGCGATCGCCCGTATCCAGCAGATGAGTGAGCATCTCCAGCCAGGGGAGGCCGGCGCCTACCGTGGCTTCGTGGCGCAGACGCCGCGCGCCAGTCAAGCGCCGGAAGGTCTCGAGGTCGCCGGCCAGAGGGCGCTTGTTTGCCAGCGCCACTCCCCAGCCGCGCTCGATGGCCTCCAGCGCCGTCACCTCCATGCCGTCGGCGGCAGTCACATCCACCACAATGCCCGGAGCGCCCAGTGTTGCCAGATCCAGCGCACCTGCGCGCCCCACGCCCCCCGGCTGCCGTTGCAGAGACGTCCCTGCCATCTTGGCCGCAACGGCAGCCGCCAACCGGGCATCGCTCAGGCCTCGAGGGTCTACCAACGCGCCACGGCTATCGGCCAGGGCCACATGGCGCAGCTCCAGCCCCGTGCGCGCGCGCAGCGCCTCACGCCCGGCTACGATCTGCTGCACCAGCGCCTGGCCCACCTGACCCAGGCCATATTGCACAATGCTCACATACTTCATCGGTATCCACCTTCCAGGGTTAGGGGGATGGGAGACACAGAGGTCAGAGATACGGAGAACACGGGGACATTCTCAGTTCTCTTTTCTGCTTCCTTTGTACAGCGGCCGACAGACAACGATCAGAGCCACCCCTGACTCTCCGCGTCTCCCCGTACTCTATGCCGGGTTGAGCTCGCGGTGGATAAAGCGCACGGTCTCGTCCACTTGCGCCTCGGGCACGACGACCGACACGTTATACTCGGAGGCCGACTGGCTGACGGAAATGACCTGGGTGCCCAGGCGGCCGAGGGCAGCGAAGGTCAGCGGACCACAAGCGGCGCCGCCTCCGCCCGGCGCACCGACTACCGAGATGGTGCCCACAGCCTCGAGCGGCTCCACGCGGCGCAGGCCGCCCCGCCTCAGGTCATCCTGAAATTCCTGCTGCAGAGCGGCCAGCGAAGCCTCACAATCGGCCTCACGCACCAGCAGGCTCAACGTGCGTTCGGAGAACGACTGGCTGAACATGAGCACCTCCACGCCTGCGGCGGCCAAGGCCGAGAGGGCGCGCCCGGCCACGGCGGGGGTCCACTGCTCGCCGTTGCCCACCACGCCCAGCAGACGTAGCCCACGGGTCGAGATGATGGCCGGCGGGCGCAAGGCTGTGGGCGCTGGCTGGCGCACGATCCAGGTGCCCGGGTGCGCGGGGCGGAAGGTATTGAGCAGCCGCAGAGGGATGCCACGCTCCACCAGGGGAGCAATAGTCTTGGGATGCAGCACCTCGGCGCCAAAAGCGGCCAGGGTCGCCGCATCAGCATAGGAAAGCTCAGCCAACGTCTGCGCCTCGGGCACGATATTGGGATCGGCGGTAAGGATGCCGTCCACATCGCTCCAGATCCAGACCTGATCCGCATCGAGGCAGGCGCCCAGGATAGCGGCGGAGAAATCGCTGCCCCCGCGGCCCAAGGTGGTAGGGACGCCGCCGGCGGTGGCGCCAATATAGCCGGTCACAACAGGCACGGTATCGGCCTCGATGAGGGGCAAGAGGCGTTCGCGCACGCGGGGACGGCTGGCGGCCAGGTCCGGCTGGGCCGCGCCAAAGTGGGCATCGGTCACGATCAGCTCTGTGGCGGGCACGGCCTTGGCGCTGACGCCTCGCTCGCGCAGGGCCGCCGCCAACAGCAGGCTCGACAGGCGCTCGCCTGTGCCAGCTATCCGGTCGAGAGTGCGCAGAGAAGCCTCGCCCAACACGGCGATACTCTGGCAATAGCGCTCCAGCTCCTCCAGGTGGCCAGCGAGGGCGCCCTCTACCGCGGCCAGCTCTTGCGGCGTGTGCAGGAGCGCATGGGCCGTCTGCCGGTGCCGGTCCGCCAATGCCGCCAGCTGTCGGCGCAGTTCCATGCCGTCGTCAGTCGAGTGCGCCGCCTGGCGCGCCAGGGCAAAGAGGGCGTTCGTCACCCCCGACATGGCCGAGACGACCGCCACCAATTGCCGGTCCCGCTGCAACGCCTCCTGCACCAACCCGGCTACATGGTCCAGGCGTGCGGCATCACCCAGTGACGTGCCGCCGAATTTCATGATGAGCATGGGAAAGCTCCTTAGCTACCGACATACCTTGCATACAACGTCCTGGCCAAGTCCTCGTCGTTCGTGCCCTTGATAATGGCCCGGGCGTCGGGAAAGACGGTGAACTCGTAGCCGTCGACGACAAAGCGCAGCATGAACTCGTTGGCGGCCAGTTGCTCAACCGCCGGGCGCAGGCGCTCGGCCAGCTGCGGCAGTGAGATCTCGGGCGCGCCAGGAGCGGAAATGTGCACAGCGTTGCGCCCACAGAGCGAGAGCGCTTTGCCGGCGGCCTCGGCCTGCAAATAGTCGTATCGCCCCTGCCCGCAGGCCACGCAGCCCGCCGGCAGCCGCGTCACCGGCAGTGCCTCCAGGTGCATGGACCAGATGTCGACGGTCACCAGGCCGGGGTTGCGCGTGCCTTTGCCGGTCAGGAGCTTGATAGCCTCCGCCGCTTCCAGGGCGCCGATGATCTTGACCACCGGGCCCAGAATGCCTGCCACATCGCAGGTGGGTGTGGTGCCGGGCGGGGGCATTTCCGGAAACAGGCAGCGCAAGCAGGGGGTGCTGCCCGGCACGATGGTCATTGTCACCCCGTAGCTACCCAACACCCCGCCATAGACCCAGGGGATGCCGTGCTTGACGCAGGCATCGTTGATCAGGTAGCGGGTGGCGAAATTATCGGTGCCGTCGAGCACCAGGCTGGCGCCCTCGATCAGCGACTCGATATTGCTGTAATTGACATCCATCACCCGCCCCTCAACGGTGACGGCAGAGTTAATGCGCCGCAGCTTGCGCGCAGCCGCCTCGGCCTTGGGCAGGTCCGCCGCCAGGTCCCCCTCGTCATAGAGGGCCTGGCGCTGCAGGTTATTCAGCTCGATATAGTCACGGTCGGCCAACACCAGGTGCCCCACCCCGGCCCGCACCAGGCTGTCGGCGATGTGCGTGCCCAGCGCCCCCGCGCCCACCAGCACTACCCGGGCGCCAAGGAGCGCCCACTGGCCCTCCAGGCCAAACTCGGGAAACAGAATCTGCCGGCTATAGCGTGCCAGCTCGGGAGGCAACCCGGACATATCGGTGTCCTCCTTATCGGAGCAATCAGTGATCCCTATCTGATCCGTAATGCGTGATCCGCAATGCGTATAAGGTTGCCAGGACCCATCACAAGTAAACCGTAATCAGTAAGACCGCCACTTGGGCATGCTCGCTGCTTCGCGTTGGTATCGTTGGGGCCAACGCCGCCTGAAGTAATAGATGCTTCGCAACAGCGACCTTATGTATTACTTGATCACTTCTTATCAATCATGGCAACTTGCGTTTTACGCATTACGAATCAACTCTACAGCAACGATCTGGCCATCAGGCTCGATTCTGCCGCTATAGATATCCCAAAAGCCGTCGCCGTCGATCGCCACGACCAGGTAGCCAAAGGGCCCGCCGAACTCGCGGGCGTGTTGGCGATCAATGGATGACGGCCGGGCCATGCCCTCGGGGTGGGAGTGATAGCAGCCGATAATACGCTGCCCCGCCATCCGGGCCGACTCAAAGATCCGCACATGGTCCAGCGGGTCGATCTGGAAGCGATCTCCACACGCCAGGGCGTACACATTGCGCGCCGGCTCTGCAGCCTGCACCTGATCCCCATAGCCCACCAGCAGGCCGCAACACTCGGCCGGGTAAGTGGACGCCGCATGCGCCACAATGCGCTGCAGCAAATGCTCGGATATGTGCAAGGCTCCTCCAAAAGGAACCCTGTGGGAACTGGGGAAACTCTCAGAACGGCGCAACGCACCGGCCCTCGGGGCCAGGGTGTTCTGAGATCCCATCAGTTCCCCTCAGTTCCTATGAATTCCCATGAGTTGCTAGGAATTGAGAGTCCCCACGCGATCCAACGCTTGCGCCAAATCTGCGATCAAATCCTCCGCATCCTCGACGCCCACAGCATAACGCACCAGGCCATCGCTGACGCCGATTGCCTTGCGCTGCTCCGGGTCGAGCTCATAGTGCGACATGAGTGCGGGCTGCTCGACCAGACTCTCCACGCCGCCGAGGCTGGGCCCAATGAGCGGCAGGCGCAGGGCATCGATAAACGCCGCCACACCCTCCATACCGCCTTTGACCTCAAAGCTCACCACCCCGCCGAACCCGCGCAACTGCCGCACCGCGGCCTCGTAATCCGGATGGCTGGGCAAGCCGGGGTAATAGACCTTTTCGATCGCCGGATGGGCCTCGAGAAACTGGGCCACACGCAGTCCGTTCTCATTCTGGCGCTCCATGCGCAGACCCAGGGTTTTCAGCCCTCGCAGCAACAGGTAGGCGCAGTTGGGATCCACCACGCCCCCTAGCATACTTTGTACCTCGCGCAGAGTCTTGACCAGCTCCTTGGGCCCCGCCGCGACTCCGGCCAGGAGGTCGTTATGCCCGCCCATATACTTGGTGGCCGAGTGCAGCACCAGGTCGGCGCCATGCTCCAGAGGACGGATATTGTAGGGTGTAGCAAAAGTGCTGTCGACAAAAAGCAGGGCACTGTGCGCGTGCGCCAGCTCCGCCAGGCGGGCCAGGTCCATGACCCGCAGGTAGGGGTTGGTGGGAATCTCTGTGAAGATCAGGCGTGTCGTCGGGCGCACAGAGGCCTCGAGCGCTGCATAGTCTCCCATGGGCACGTAACTGGTCTCGACCCCATAGCGGTGCAACAAAGAGTTGCAAAACACCCGGGTCTTGCGGTAGCAGTCCTGAGTCAGGATCAGATGGTCCCCCGGCGAGAGAAAAGACAGGAGGGCCGTCGTCTCGGCGTTCATGCCGCTGGAGAAAAGCAGGCAATCCGCAGCTCCCTCGAGCACGGCCACTTTTTGCTCCACCGCCCAGGCTGTTGGGTTGCCATAGCGCCCATACTCACCCCGCGTGGCGCGCTCACCTTCCACTGATGCTTTCTTGTAAGCGATCAGGTCGGCGGTATCTTCGAAAGTATAGGTTGATGTCTGCACCACGGGGGTCGTCACCGCATGGTAGGGATTGGGACGGGCCTCGCCTGCGTGCACAGCCTGCGTAGAGAACCTGCGTTGTTCTTGCGTCATTGAAACCCCTCGCTTGAGATGAGACGAGTCGCCGTAGAGATATAGATAGCGGCCTTTCGCCCAACGGAACAGATCGACGAAAGGCCGCTATCTGTGTCTGCAAAAAAACACCCTCTTCCGGAGTGAAAGAGGGTGCGCTTCTTCGCAAACACTCGCCTCTCATCTTCCAGATAAAACTCTGCCGGACTTGGCACCAACTAGCCATCCACCGTGCTACCGTGCCGGTCGATGACCTGGTTGCCGAGGCTTCACAGGGCCGGTCCCTCCGCCTCTCTGGATAAGAGCGCCGTGTAGGCTATTCAGTTACCGGGCATAATAGCACAACCAGCGAAATGTGTCAATTCGGCGCTTGGCTCGGGCGTAGTTCAATCTGGGGGCAGATCGGAGGCTGTCGCTCAGCCGCAGCGTGACGCCCATCCCCCCTGCTGGCCCGAGCGGGGGGGCAACAGGCGCACGACACGACCCGGGTGCGCGCATTCACCCCATCGGTAGACTGCGCCCCAGAAGTGTGTGACACTGGCGCGCCAGCGAGATCAGTGGTATGATTAGCATACAACGAGGCTGTGCAGTACGTTTTTTATGTTTGTGGTGAACGTTTCTGTAGATTAGATCGGAGAATAACATGGTCAACGAATCCCTGCACACCACCGCGCTGTACGCCCGCAAGCACGCATCCAACTCCTGGTGGAAGGTCCTGCTCTTGGGCGCCTTGTTCTACTTTCTGGGCATCGCGATCCTTTTTCTGACCCACAACCCCAATCTCTTCCCGACCGTGGTGATCCTGGGCAATTTCATGGTGCCGGCCACTTATGTAGCCTTTTTCTATGAGCGGCGCCACTGGAGTCGGCTCGACATGCCGACAACGGCCAAGGGGTTGCTCTACGGCGGCGTGCTGGGGGTATTTGCGGCCTCGCTGCTGGAGCCTCTGCTCGTGATTGGCAACAGCCCTATCGGCATGTTTGAGGTCGCGCTTATCGAGGAACTGGTCAAGATCCTGGGCGTGCTCCTCATCCTGCGCCGGCAGCGCCATGACGCCGAACTGGATGGGTTGATCTTGGGCGCAGCCGCCGGCATGGGCTTTGCTGCCCTGGAGAGCACGGGCTATGCCTTTAGCGCATTCCTGCAGAGCGGCGGCAACCCCTCGGCGGCCTTTGCCATCACCCTCATGCGGGGGATTATGTCACCCCTCGGCCATGGCACCTGGACGGCCATCCTGGCCGCCGTCATTTTCCGCGAGAGCGACGGCGCTGCCTACCACTTTAACCGGCGCGTTTGGGGCGCCTACCTGATCGTGGTCCTGCTGCACGCCCTGTGGGACCTGGTGCCCGGGCTATTGGGCGCCCTTTTCCAGTCCAACTGGGCAGTGCTGGGTAGCATTGTCGTCATCGGCGCGGCAGGGCTCCTGATCCTCTGGTGGCGCTGGCGAGAGGCAAAACGGCGGCAGCTCAAGGCGATGGAGATGGAGCAAGAGGCCGTTTGAGAATAACGGGGGATCAGCTCAGTGCCGGCGAGGCGGATGGGCTGCTGCCCGCATTGGCGACGGCGGAGCATCCCGCCTCCAATGCAGGCCATGGGTTGGGTGAGGTGCCCTGTCAGGGCTGGCGGGTGTCATTGCGCACCACGGGCAGGCTGAAGGAGAAGGTGCTGCCTTTCCCCACCTCGCTCTCAACCCAGATACGCCCACCGTGCGCTTCCACCAGCATCTTGGTGATGTACAGGCCCAACCCCAGGCCCTCACGCTGCTCACCGCCCGCCTGGGTGCGAAAGTAGCGCTGGAAGAGGCGCGGTTGGTCCTCGGGAGCGATGCCCCGCCCACGGTCGATCACCGAGGTGACGACCTCGCCGTTGCGATGGGCCAGCCGCACGGTCACCTCGGTGCCTGGGTCGGAGTATTTGAGGGCATTGGAGAGCAAGTTCACCAGGATGCGTTCCAGGCGGGCCGGGTCGGCCCAGACAGGGGGCAGGCCCGCCGGCGCCTCAATGCGGATGCGCTCCCACGGCAGGGCCCCCGGCTGGCGCCTTGTGAGATCGAGGACGAATGCGCCCAAGTCCACCGGCTCGTAATTGAGCTGCAGCCGGCCCGATTCCTGGCGCGCCGCGTCGATCAGGTCCTGGATCATGGCGTCCATCCGCTGCGCGTTGGTGATGATGGCTTGCGCACCGTGCTGCTCGCGCTCCCCGAGGCCCACCTGCCCCAGCCGACGCGCCAGGAGCTCCGCCTGGCCCAGCACCACAGCCAGAGGGCTGCGCAGATCATGCGACACGGTGCGCAGCATATCCTCGCGCTGCTCCTGCAGCTCGTGCAGGATGGTGATATCGGTAAAGGTCACCACCGCCCCCAGAACCCGGCCATCAGTGGCGCGCATCGGCGCCGCACTGGCCGAAACCCACACGGTGCCGCCCCGCGCCGGGTGAATGGCCGCCACCCAACCACGCACCATCTGCCCCTGCAGGGCCTGCCAGGCCGGGCTCTCTGCCACCGGGACTGGCTCCCCAGCCGCCGTCTCGGGCCGTATCAGGGCCCAGATCTCAGCCAGTGGTCTGGACGCGTATTCCGGCAGCAGTCCGGTGATCTCAGTTGCCGCGGCATTCACGCGCAAAATCTCGCCGGTCGGCCCCAAAATGAGCAACCCATCCGCCACGGAGGCGATGACCGTGTCCAGCTCCACTGCCCGGCGCTGGGCCTCTGCCAGCAGGCGGTCGCGCTCGGCTTCGACCTGCTTCCGCGCGGTAATATCGCGATCGATGCCCCGATAGCCCGCCAGGTGGCCGGCAGCATCGAAGAAAGGAATGCCACTCGTCTCCAAAACGACCAGTCGGCCATCCCTGGCCACATTGGTGTTCTCCACTGCCCGGAATGGCCGGCCTTGAGCGGCAATCTCGCGGAAGATGGCCCTGACTCGTTCCGCCTCTGCCGGAGGCATAAAGTCAAAAGGCGATTTGCCCAGGACCTCATCCGGCTCATAGCCCAGCAGGTCGCGCACACGCGGGCTGACATAGGTATAGCACCCTGTGGCATCGACCTCCCACAGCCAATCGCTGGTCGCCTCCACCAGGCTGCGAAACCGCTCTTCCTGGTCGCGACTCTCTGCTCTGGCCGGCTGCCGATCCGCAAAAGCACCGTTCTCGTGCTGCATCACCCCTACCTCCGCGAGCACCCTCGCTCCGTGCAGTGGATGCCGATCTGTCGCAGCAACCCGCGTGCCAGTAGGGCTACCAACCTGCCTCAGTCTTGCCGGAGGGCCTGCGCCGCCGCTTCTGCGCCCGCCCCTGGCGTGACCGGAAAGCCCTCATCGGGCAACACCCGCTCCAATGCAGTCAGGAGCCGCAGCACATTGTCTCCGCTGGAGGAGTGCCCCATCAGCCCGATGCGCCAAATCTTGCCTTTCAGGTCTCCCAGGCCGCCGCTGATCTCGATGTTGAAATCGTTGAGCAACCGCCCGCGCACCCGGGCGTCATTGACCCCTTCAGGGATGCGAACGGTGCTCAGGCTCGGCAGGCGATGCGACCGGGGCACAAACAGGCTCAAGCCCATGGCCTCCAGCCCTGCCCACAGGGCCCCCGCATTGCGCTGGTGCCGGGCAAAGCGGGCCGCAAGCCCCTCTTCATGGACCAAACGGAGCGCCTCGTAAAGGGCATAGTTCATCGAAATAGGCGCCGTGTGGTGGTAAATGCGTTCCTGCCCCCAGTACTTTTCGATCAGGCTCAGGTCCAGATACCAGCTCTGCACCTTGGTCCGCCGCCGGTTCAACTTTTCCCGGGCCGCCGGGCTCAAGGTGATCGGCGCCAGGCCGGGCGGGCAGCTCAGGCACTTTTGCGTGCCGCTGTAGCAAGCGTCGACGCCCCAACGGTCAATCTCCACCGGCACGCCCCCCAGTGAGGTCACGGTATCCAGCAGGAGGAGGGCGCCATAACGGTGCGCCACCTGGGCAATCTCCTCCACTGGCTGCAGGGCCCCGGTCGAGGTCTCGGCATGGACCATGGCCACCAGCCTGGCCGGCCGCTCGCGCAGCGCCGCTTCGACCTGCTCCGGGCTGAAGACCTGCCCCCAGGGCGCCTCGAGGCGCCGCACGTTCCCCCGGCAACGGAGGGCCATCTCATACATGCGCTCGCCAAAATAGCCGTTGATGGCGATGAGCACCTCGTCGCCCTCTTCGATCAGATTGCAGAGCGCGGCCTCCATACCCGCCGAGCCCGTGCCTGCGATGGGCAGAGTCAGCTCGTTCTGGGTCTGAAAGACGGCGCGCAGCAGCTCTCGCGTGCGGTTCATGAGCTCCAGGAACGCCGGGTCCAGATGCCCAACCAGGGGCGTGCTCATGGCCGCGAGCACCCGCGGATGCACGTCCGAGGGGCCCGGCCCCAGGAGCAGGCGGCGGGGTATAGAGGTCAGAGCGGGGTATTCTGGCATAGCACCTTTTCCTCCGAAGTGGGATGGACCCATTATGCGGCGAATCGGCGCCTGGGGCAAAACGCAAGCTGCTGACCCTGCGCAGTCTCGGCCCTTGCTCAGCGGGCCAAGTGCACGACACTCAAACCAAGGAAATGCTCGAATGGATCGAAATCTCGATCGTTGTGGAGCAAGGTGTGGCCATGGACCAGACAGAAAGTGGCGATGAGACAGTTGATGGTCTTGCGCACGGTGTGGCCACGAGCGCGCAGAGCACGATAGTTGCCCGCTGCCGCCAGCGCAAGATCAACGAACCCCATCGCCATGATCTCAAAGCGGCGCATTGCCTCCCAGGTCTGCTCCGCCTGCCGCTCACTGCGCACGCCCTGCAGCACTTCACAGAGGATCAGATCCGTGACACCCATGCGTTGCTGCTCAACCTGAGCATCAAGCCAGTCGGTCTGCGGTGTGCACACGCCACGCAGGTAATCGATCCACACCGTGGTATCGACAATGACCATCGCTAGTCAGCCTCAACGCGGCCAGTGCGCATCTCGTCGAGGTTTCCTTCCCACCTGACCTTGCCGCGCAAACGCCGCACTGCAGTCTGGGATTTGATCTGAATGAGCAGCTTGAGTGCAGCCTCCACCGTTGCGCGCTTGGTCGGCAGGCCGCTCGCCTCCATAGCCTCCCGCATCAACTCGTCATCAATCACAATATTCGTACGCATGCTGCCTCCCCGATGTGTATATTATAGCGCATCAATGTGTATTGCTCAAGCGCGAAAGGCAAGCAGGTTAAAGCCAATCGATTCCTGACCAGATCTTTATCATATCTATATCACCGGTATGTTACCATGGTCAGGCGAATGAATATGTATCGCCTGGCACACCCATCTCCCTGATACTCAGGAGGACCAGCATCTTGGTTTCAACAGCGAGACGAAACAGGAAATCGGCCCGCTGGGCGGTCCTGATCGCCAGCGGTGTCGTGGCTGCCGGCTTTTATGTCGCCATTCTCAACAGCCCGCAGCCGATGCAGACCAACCTACAGCCCGTGCAGGCCGGCCCGCAGCCGGCTTCCTTTGTTAGCCCGGCGCCTGCGCAGCCCGAGCCCGTCAGCGACGATGGCGCGAATGCGCCCGCCAGCTCCGGCTTGTCGCAACCCGGCACAGCGCAGCCGCCAGTTTTCGCGCCGCGCCCCCGACTGAGAAGCCGGGGCTCGTAACATGAGGGAGCCTATCATGCGAGAGACGAGCCGGACCTTCCGCGCGATGAATACCGACATCCTGGTGATCGTCGCTACCCCCGCTGAGCAGTGCGCCCAGGCGGAAACGGCGCTGAGCGATGTGGAAGCGCTGTTTGCCGGCGTGGAAGCGGCAGTCAGCCGATTTCGCCCGGAAAGCGAGTTGTCGCGCCTCAATCGATCGGCCGGCCGGCCCTTTGTCGCTTCCCCTCTCTTGTTCACCCTCGTGGCCGAGGCGCTCGAGGCCGCGCGCGCGACCGGCGGCCTCTTTGACCCGACCATTCTGGGGGCGCTGGTCGCCGCCGGCTATGACCGGAGCTTTGAGCTGCTGTCGCTGGCTCACGGAGCGCCCACGACACGCCCGGCAGGAGGCCGGGCACACACATGGCGTGACGTCTGCCTCGATGCGCGCTCCAGGACGATCATCCTCCCCCCGGGGAGCGGCCTGGACCTGGGCGGCATCGGGAAAGGGTGGGCGGCCGACCGGGCGGCGCGGCGTTTGCGGCCATTCGGCAGCTATGCCGTCGACGCGGGCGGCGATATCTCGGTTGGCGGCGTCCAGGGCGATGGGGGCCCGTGGGCGATCGGTATCGAAGACCCCCGGCATCCAGGCAATGACCTGGCGGTCATCGGCGTTCGCGACGGTGCAGTAGCCACCTCGACCAGCGCTCGCCGGCGCTGGTCGAGCGCCGGCAAGGAGCGGCATCACCTCATCGACCCGCGCACCGGCCTGCCGGCGGAGAGCGAGGTCATCTCGGCCACCGTCACGGCGCGCTCCGCAGCCCGCGCCGAGGTGCTGGCCAAGGCCGCATTGCTGCTGGGGCCGGAGCTGGGGCTGCGCTTCCTGGAGGAACAGCCGGATGCCGAAGGGCTGCTGGTTCTTACCGGCGGCGAAACGCGCGTTTCCAGCCACTGGGGAGAGATAAAGTATGTGGCGTAAACCTCTTGTGATCGTCCTGGGCTGCCTGCTCCTGCTGCTTGCCGTAGCGGAGTTTGCCCAGACAATTGGCCCGACAGGCAGACTGTCTAGCCGGGTGAGCGGTAACGCTCAGCCCCAGCTCACGCTTGCCGGGCCGCTGCCGTCGGGCATTATGACGAGCGCGGCGGCCGGGCATACTTTCTGGTATGTGTCACGCGCCACGGCCCTCACGGCCTACCTGCTGCTCTTCTTCAATATCTGCCTGGGGCTGGGCATGAGCGCCGGCCTGCTCGACGGCCTGCTACCGCGCTGGCGCGTTCTCGATCTGCACGAATCCACCGCACTCGTTGCGCTCGGGTTCACGGCAGTGCACATGCTTACCCTGCTGGGAGACCCATACAGGGGCTTTACCCTGGGTCAGGTCCTGGTCCCGTTCGCCGCCACCTATCGCCCCGCCTGGACGGCGCTGGGCCTGTTCGCCTTTTACCTGGCCGTCGCCGTCACCGCCAGTTATTATGTCCGCCGGCGCATCGGGCAGCGTGCCTGGCGCGCACTTCACTATGCCAGCTATGGGGCCTTTGTCATGGCGCTCGGCCACGCCGTGCTATCGGGGACCGATACGGGCGAGCCGTGGACCAACTTGCTCTACTACACGACCGGTACGGCAGTGGCAGTGCTGACCATTTTGCGGATGATGAGAAAAAAGGCCCCCATGGCGGAGCGCGCCTCACGGATCAGTCCCGAGCGACCATAGGTCAGGTTTATACGTGTGTGTAGGGGGTGTTGATGCCCATTCTGTGCGGCCGCCCGCGGGCGGCCGCACAGAATGGGCATCAACACCCCCTACACACACGTAGGGATCATAGCCGGGCGGCGGGGGAGCCTTTGACCCGGCAAGACGGCCTGAGTCTACAGGCCGGCCAGCATCTCCAGGCGCGCGGCGAGCACTTTGCGGCGCTCCTCGGCGGCGGCAAGCTTTTCGCGCTCCTTCTGGACAACCTCGGCGGGCGCCTTGCCGACAAAGCGCTCGTTGCCGAGGAGGCCCTGGGCGCGGGCGATGTCGCCCTCGACCGTGGCCAGGGCCTTTTTGAGCCGCTCCTGCTCGCGCTCCAGGTCCACCATACCCGCCAGGGGCAGGAAGATCTCAGCGCCCGTCGTCACCAGGGCCAGCGCCTTGGCCGGATGCTCTGGCAGCGCGGCCGCGATGGTCAGCCGCTCATCGTCAAGCTTGGCCAGGTTGACCAGGGTAGCGCGCTCGGCCTGGAAGATCGGCGCCAGGCCATCGGCCGAGATCAGGGCCGCGATGCGGCGCGCGGGCTCCACATCATACTCGGCGCGCGCATTGCGGATGGCGCGCACAGCCTCGACGATGGCGCCCATCTGCGCTTCGGCCTCGGCGTCCACCGCTCCTGCCTGCGGCCAGGGGGCGATCATGATCGACTCGCCCCAGTCATCGGCGCGCCACGCCTGCTTGAGGTTCTGCCAGATCGACTCGGTGATGAACGGCATGAACGGGTGCAACAGGCGCAAGGTCTGCTCCAGCACACTCACGAGCACGCGCCGGGCCGTCGCGGCGGCAGCCGGGTCATCGCCATAGAGGCGCGCCTTGCTGATCTCGATGTACCAGTCGCAATACTCGCCCCACAAAAAGTCATAGATCTCGCGCCCGGCCTCGCCGAACTGATACTCGTCGATCAGGCGCGTCACCTCGCACGTCAGCTGCTGGGCGCGGCTCTGGATCCAGCGGTCGGCCAGGGTCTCGGGCGCCCCAGCCGGCTGGGCATCTCGCCCCTCGCCCAGGTTCGAGACGACAAAGCGGGCCGCATTCCAGATCTTGTTGGCAAAGTTGCGGTTCGCCTCGAGCTTGGTGACCGACAGGCGCATATCGTTGCCCGGGGTCGAGCCCGTCAGCAGCGAGAAGCGCAGGGCGTCGGTGCCGTACTCATCCATGACCTCGATCGGGTCGATGGTGTTGCCCTTGGATTTGGACATCTTCTGCCCGTACTCGTCTCTGACCAGACCATGCAGGTACACCGTATGGAACGGCACCTCGCCGGTCATCTCGAGCCCGAACATGATCATGCGCGCCACCCAGAAGAACAGGATGTCATAGCCCGTCTCCAGCACGCTGGTCGGGTAAAAGGTGCGCAGATCATCGGTGTCCTCAGGCCAGCCCAGGGTCGAGAATGGCCACAGGCCCGACGAGAACCAGGTATCGAGCACATCCGGATCCTGGAAGATCGTCTCGCCGCCGCATTGGGGGCAGGCCGTCGGGTCCTCCTGCGCCACGATCTCGGCGCCGCAGCCCTGGCAATACCACACCGGAATGCGGTGCCCCCACCACAACTGGCGCGAGATGCACCAGTCGCGGATGTTCTCGAGCCAGTTATAGTAGACCTTGTCGAAACGCTCGGGCACGATGCGGATGCGCCCCTCGCGCACGGCGGCCAGCGCCGGCTCGGCCAGTGGCTTGATGCGCACGAACCACTGGGTCGAGATGCGGGGCTCGGCCACCGTATCGCAGCGCTGGCAGTGGCCCACCGAGTGCTTGTAATCCTCAATCTTGACCAACAGGCCTTGCTGCTGCAGGTCATTTACCAGGTTGCGGCGCGCATCCAGGTTCGTCTGCCCGGCGTAGGGGCCCGCTTTCTCGTTCATCAGACCCGTGTCGGTCATGACGTCGATCGCCTCGAGCCCATGGCGCTTGCCCATCTCATAGTCCACCGGGTCATGGGCCGGCGTCACCTTGACCGCGCCCGTGCCGAAGCGGGGGTCCACCGCATCATCGGCGATAATGGGAATATGGCGCCCCACCACCGGCAGCACCACCTTACGCCCCACCATGGCCCGGTAGCGCTCGTCTTCCGGGTTCACCGCCACCGCCGTATCGCCCAGGATCGTCTCGGGCCGGGTGGTGGCCACGGTGATATACTCCTCCGGATTATCGGCGAACGGGTAGCGCACGTACCAGAGCTTGGTCACCTGCTCCTTGTGGATCACCTCCAGGTCCGAGATGGCCGTGGTGCAGCGCGGGCACCAGTTCACCAGGTAGCTGCCGCGGTAGATCAGGCCCTTGTTGTACAGGCGCACAAAGGCTTCGCGCACCGCCCGCGAGAGCCCTTCGTCCAGGGTAAAGCGCTCGCGGTCCCAGTCGCAGGAGACGCCCAGCCGCCGGTGCTGGGTGGTGATGATGTTGCCGTACTTGCGCTTCCACTCCCACACGAGCGCCACAAAGGCCTCGCGCCCCAGCTCGTGGCGGCTCTTGCCCTCCTTGGCCAGGTCGCGCTCCACCACATTCTGCGTGGCAATGCCCGCGTGGTCGGAGCCGGGCACCCACAGCGTGGGGTCGCCCAGCATGCGATGATAGCGGATCATCAGGTCTTCCAGCGAGGCCGTGATGGCGTGGCCCAGGTGCAGGCCGCCGGTCACATTGGGAGGCGGCATGGAAATGACGAACGGCTTCCGCCCCTCCGCCGGGCGCGGCTTGAAGAAGCCCTGGCTCTCCCACCAATCGTAGAGCGCCCGCTCCACGATCTTGGGATCGTAGACTTTGGGCATGGTAATCTCGGCCATGCGATAACTCCTCTTGTATCTAGAATCAAAAAACCCCTTCCGTCCAAGGACGAAAGGGGCTACCCCTCCGCGTTACCACCTCAGTTCCGGCAGCGCGCAAGCCCAGCGGGTGCGCCGGCAACCGGCTCTCGATGGCGCTATAACGGGCGCACCCCGGATGGGCTTAATCGCTCGCGCTTTCGGCCCCTCGACTCCCAGGCGACATTCGGCGGCGTTCGCTGCAGAGGGCTTACACCCGGTGGCCCCCCTTCTCTATCAGCCTCGCGCCCGCCTACTCCTCCTGTTCGGCGTCGGACTCTCAGTTACAGACATTATAGCATGGAGGGGGCAGAGAGTCAATCTGCGCGCGGAGTATGTTGGGCTGCCGGGTTTCGAGCGTTGCGCACACCCGGCAAGAGCCCGGTCTATTGACAGGCCAGGAACGACAGGCACGGCCGCACCGGCCGGCGGGGGATCAGCCGCCGGCCATCGGTGAACCCCTCCTCGCGTCCGGCAAGCTCGCGGGTCAGCGCCTGCCGCCAGCGGGAGAGATTGTCTGCCTGTGCCGGCTGCCGGGCCAGGTCGTGCAGCTCCTGGGGGTCGCTATCGAGGTCGAAGAGCTGCTCATCGCCCGTGCTGCTGAACCAGACGTACTTCCGGTGGCCGTCGGTGAGCCAGTGGATTGATTGTTGCCCCGCGCCCGGCCCCACGCCCAGGGTGTGCTCGCCATGCAGGACCTCGCGCCAGGGGTGCGCTGCAGAGGCCTGGCCCATAGCGATGGGCAGAAAGCTGCGGCCCTCCACCGTCTCGGGAACCGGCAGCCCGGCGCACTCGAACAGCGTCGGCATGATATCGCGCAGCTCGATGACGGGGTCACATACCCGGTTGCGGGGCAGGCCACTGCCGGCCGGGCTGGCGAGGATCAGTGGCACACGGGCCGGGCCCTCGTAGGGGAAGCCCTTGCGGAAGAGGTGATGATCGCCCATCATCTCACCGTAGTCGGAGGTGAAGCAGAGGTAGGTATTGGCCAGCAGATTGCGCTCGGCCAGCACCTCCACAAAGATGTGCAGCCGCCTCCCCCGTGGCCATGCCAGGCCGCAGGCAGCCTTTCCGCCGGCGCACTCTGCTACCGCTTGGCGGCGGTCACCGTGATCGTGTAGAACTGCTGATCGGGCGTGAGCCCGCACTCGGTGATCGGCTTGTCGCCGCAGTCAATGCCCTTGGCCGGCTCCCACGACGCGCTGATCAGGCAGAGCGCATTGCCCATCCGGTAGCCGATGGTCATGCCCGTGGGCCCCCCGGCCGCATACTCCAATTGCTCATGCCAGCCGCGTTCTTCGAGCGGCTGGCGCAGGGCATCGACCACGTCCATGGGGCTATTGTACTGGGCGCCCGTGCCCTGGATGGTCAGCTGGCAGGCGCCGCCGCTTTCGCCGCCTATCGGGTCCTGGAACGATACCACCGTCGACTCTGCGCGCGTATGCAGCGCCTCGCGAACAGCCCGACCCAGGTCCTGGCAATCGCGGTCGCTGAGCGGCTGCCAGACGCCCGGCGGCACGGTGGGCCGCGGCAAGGGGGTCTCTGTCGGAATGGGGGTAGCCGTAGGGGCAGGCGCGCAGGCGCCCAGCAGGAAGGCAGCCAACAGAGCTACAGCCCCAATCATGCTCGCCAGTGTCCGTGTCCTGTGCATGTCGGCCCTTTCGTACTGGGACGACCGAGGGATACGCCCATTGGCCGCCCTCAGCTCACCAGAAGAGCAGAGCCTCGCGCGCAGTGGAGTGCATCAGCCGCCGGCAATGCGCTCCATGGCACGCAGCAACCGCCCTTTGACCTCTTGCGCAATAGGGGCAAGCTGTGGGTTGCCCACCAACCCCAGCACCGCGGCCGGATCCATGGCGGCCACTACCGACCCACCGTCGACGCCATAGACTATGAAATTGCAGGGCAGCAGCAGCCCCAGGTATGCCAGGCCGACATTCACGCAGGTCTGGCGCAGGTTTCGAGCCTGCGCCAGACCTGCACGTCACGTCTGGCTACTGTTCCAATCCCTTGAGCTCGTCACGATGCTCGTAGAGCTTTTCCACCGCCTGCGCCACCAGGTCGACCTCAGCCGCATCGGCCAGGAGAAAACCGTGCCAGATCACCGCCGCCTCATCACGGTATGCGCGCTCACAGACGGGCAACGAGAAGCGGGCTGGATCAATGGCCTGCCAGTACTCCTCGCTGATGTGATAGCGGCGCTTGGTATGCGGCCGGTAGAGCGAACAGTCGTTGAGTGGCTCATAGGTGCCACTGACGCCCAGTCCCAGCTCGGCGCCCAGCGCACGGCGGAAGACCGGCCCGGGGATGCCCCCCCAGGCGGCCGAGTCGTAACGGAAGCTGAAGCAATAGTACGATTGGCGCGTCACGGCCGCGTGACGCTTCATGGGCCGGATGCCGGGGATCTGGCTTAGCCGTGCGTTGAGACGCTGGGCATTCTCGTCGCGCCGGTTGACCCGCTCCTCCATACCTTCCATCTGCGCCAAAAGCAGGGCCGCCTGCAGCTCGGTCAGGCGATAGTTGCCGCTCTGCACAGTGGGAGAGCCGGGCTGGAAGGAACGGCCGCAGTTGCGCAGCGAGTAGAGCTTCTGGAAGAGGTCCCAGTCATTAGTCAGGGTGAGGCCGCCCTCACCGGAGGTCAGAACTTTGGACTCTTGCAGGCTAAAAGCGCCGACGTCGCCCAGGCCGCCCACCCCTTTGCCCCGCCACTGCGAGCCGTGCTGATGGGCGCAATCCTCGATCAGGCGCAGGTTGTGCCGACGCGCCAGGTCCACCAGGCCATCCATATCGGCCATGGCGCCATAGAGATGGACCACAATGATCGCCTTGGTGCGCGGCGTGATCGCCGCTTCGGCCTTGGCCACATCCAGGCAGTAGGTCTCGGGGTCGATATCCACCAGCACTGGCACCGCATTGACGTCGATACAGGCAGCGGCGGTAGCCTGCCAGGTGAGGCCGGGGACGATCACCTCATCATAGGCGCCGATATCCAGCGCTTCCAGAGCAAGCTGAATGGCCACCGTGCCGTTGGCCACGGGCACACAGTAGCGGGCGCGGCTAAAGGCGGCGAACTTGTGAGCAAACTCCCACTCGCGCGGACCGTCGTAGGACCAACGCCCGCTGCGCACCACATCGCTCACCAGTTGCACCGCACGCTCATTGGCTGGCGGCCAGGCCGGCCAGGGCTTGCGCGGCTCGCGCGTTGGCTCGCCGCCACGGATTGCTAGCGTGGACATCGAGAAACGCCTCCTGATCATTTGCCGGGTACAGAGAGGATACGACCGCTGGGGACCGAAACAGTAGATCGGCGGAAAGGTGAAGGCCCCTCAGATCCGCAGGCCACAACATCCAGTGTAATATGCAAAGCGCATATTGTCAACAGAGCCGTGCTTTTGACGAATATGACCACTGGCCGCATACTAAGCTTTTCACCGTTGAGTGGCTGGCCCTGCGCGCCAACCTGTGCTATCATGGGAGCCAATTCTCAACTACACAGGTGGTGTGATGCGTTACCTCATCCTGAGTGACATCCATGCCAATCTGAGCGCCCTGGAAGCGGTGTTGAGCGACGTGGGGCCTGTCGATGCCGCCTGGTGCCTGGGCGACATTGTGGGCTATGGCCCGCAGCCCAACGAATGCATCGAGCGCGTGCGGACCCTCCCCAACCTGCGCTGTGTGGCCGGCAACCACGACTGGGCGGCCTTGGGCAAGATCAGCCTGGCCGATTTCAACACCGAGGCGCGCCTGGCGGCCGAGTGGACGGCGCGGCAGCTCACTGCAGAGAATCGCGCCTGGCTGGACTCACTCCCCGAGCGGGTCGAGGCCGAGGGCTTTACCCTGGTGCACGGCAGCCCCCGCTACCCCATCTGGGAGTATATCCTCAGCGCAACTGTGGCGTATGAGAATATGGCCTATTTCAGCACGCTGATCTGCCTGGTGGGGCATTCCCACGTGCCGGTGATCTTTCGCGAGCGCAGCCGGCAGCAGCGCGCGGCCGAGATCGTGGAACCCCTCTACGGCCGGCCCTGGTCCTACCGCGCGGTGCGCGCCATCATCAACCCGGGCAGTGTGGGGCAGCCGCGCGACGGTGACCCCGAGGCCTGCTGCCTCTTGCTGGACCCCGGGGCGGCGACCGTCACCTATCGCCGCGTGCCCTATCCCATCGCCGAAACGCAGCAACGCATCCGCGCCGCCGGCCTCCCCGCACGCCTGGCCGAGCGTCTGGAGTATGGAATGTAGGGAACTGTGGCCGTGCGCCGTGCGTCTATAGGGTGAATGGTCTTGTAGTGTCACGCTGTCTTCCACAAGGGGGTCCCTATGAACCGCTCTTTTCGATCACTCCTCGTGACCGGCCTCGCTTTGCTGTTGCTGGCGGCGGGCTGTGCAGCCAAGCCCGCCGGGGCGCCGCAGGTAGCGCGGAACGAGCGGGCGGCCATGCCAGCCGCCGCGCCCACGCAGGCGCCGGCCGCTACCGCAGCGCCGGCGATGCCCGCTGAAATAGGGTCCGCTGCCGCCAGCAGCAACCTCCCCGACGAAGCCCAGCGCAAGATCATCCTCACCGCCAGCCTGCAGCTCGTGGTACAGGAGACCGACAAGACGGTCGACCGCATCAGAAGCCTGGTGAGCGCCGATGGGGGCTACGTCGTCTCGGCCAATATCTGGCGCGACGGAGAGACGATCCGCGGCAACCTGCAGGTGCGGGTGCCCGCGGATAAGATCGACCCCTTCCTGGCGGATGTGAAAAAGCTCGCCGTGCGGGTCGAGCGCGAGGAAACGGGCGGGCAGGATGTGACGGAGGAATACGTTGACCTGCAGGCCCGGCTCACCAACCTGCAGGCCGCCGAGAAGGAACTGCGCGAGCTCATGACCTCGGTGCGCCAAAAAGGCGGCAAGGCCGAGGATATTATGGCCGTCTACAACGAGCTGGTGAACGTGCGCGGGCAGATCGAGCAGATCCAGGGGCGCATGCAGTATATTGACCGCCTCTCGGCCATGGCGACGGTGAACCTGGACCTGAGCGAGCAGATGGCGGCCCCCATCGGGCAGCCCGGCTGGCAGCCCGGGCAGACGGTACGTCAGGCACTGAATGCCCTCGTGCAGACCGGCAAGTTCGGCGTCGATGTTCTGATTTGGGTGGCCTTTTACCTGGTGCCGCTGCTCATCGTGCCGGTCGCGGTCATCGTCGGCGTCTGGCTCCTGGCGCGCCGGCGCCGGCTGCGCCGCAAGCTGGGGGGCTCGTAATAAGTAAACCGTAATAAGTAAGGGCGCCATTTCGAAGTGTATGCTGCTTTTCGAGACGATCATCTCAGCACATCTCGCACGAAGCAGCAGGCCTATCGCAGTGGCGCCCTTACTTATTACGGTTTACTTATTACGGTTTACTTATTACGAGCCATGGCGACCTCACGCTTGCCGTCTCACGCCTCACATTTGAGGCACAGCTCCCGGATCTCCTCCAGCCGCTCCTCGGCCAGGCGCTCGCCGATGGTGATCGCCTCGTCCAGCCGCGCCAGATCCGTAACGGGGATGGGTCCCAGGTCCGGGCGCAGGAGCAGGTCGGGCGGCTCCTCGTGCAGCCGGCGCTGAGTGAGGGCCGCGCCCTGCAAGTCATAGGATTTCATCAGACTCATGGCGGCGCGGTGTCGCCCGGTGAGGGTCAGCACGCGCTCCAGGATTTTCGGTATCGGCCCCGGCAGGCCGCCGAAGGAAGGGACCTCGAAGGGGAAATCCGCGGGCACGCCAACGTCGACGGCCAGCACGCGCTGCGCACCCAGCTGCCGGGCGACGCCGACGGGCACGTTGTTGAGCACGCCGCCGTCAACCAGAAGGGCGCCATCGCGCTCGACGGGTGAGAGCAGGCCGGGCACGGCAATCGTCGCCTGAATGGCGATGGCCAGCGGGCCGCGGGTCAGCACGACCTCGCGGCCGCTGCGCAGATCCACGGCCACGGCTGCAAAGGGTCGGGGCAGATCCTCGATGCGTACATCGCCGATGCGCGTGCGCAACAGATCAATGAAGCGGCGCGTGCTGAGCAGCGACCAGCCCGAGAGGTCGGGCTCCAGCAAGGCCGCCGGCCCGGCGCTGGTGAGCAGGCGTTCGATCTCACCCGCCGAGAGGCCAGCCGCGTAGAGCCCGCCAACAATGCCGCCCGCGCTCGTGCCCGCGATGGCGCCGACCTCGATGCACTCGCGCTCCAACACCTTGAGCAGCCCAATGTGGGCCCCGCCGCGCGCGCCCCCGCCGCCGAGGGCTAGCCCCAAAAGCTTCTGTGCATCCATAGCTATCTCCATGACCCATGCCAACCTGTGAAGGTTACAGATCAGCCAGTATCCTTCTTTTCTGCTATTATAGCACGGGCATGGAACGGTTTAAAGCATACTCGTCAGCGGAGCGCCTTCTCAAAGACCGGCAACTCTTCCCCGGTCGCCTCGAACCCAAAGCGCTCATAGAGCTTTTGCGCCGGCAGATTATCGGCCTGCGTGTTGAGGGTGACCCGGCGCACGCGCCCACGGCGCAGCGTATCCAGCGAGTCGGCGAGCAGGCGCGAGCCGATGCCCTGGCGGCGGTACTGGGGCAACACAGCCAGGCGCACGATCTGGCCCTCACGGCCTTCCTGGGTGCTGAGCTGATAGCCGACCAGCCGGCGGTCCAGCTCGGCCACGGTCAGGCGCGCGAGGGGCTGCAGCGCCGCTTCGAGCATCGGCCGGGGATAGCGCCAAAGCACGGGAAAGGAAGCGGCATCGAGCTCGGCCACGGCATCCAGATCGGTCGTGCGCAGCGGGCGTACGCGCACGCTGGGGTTCCCGGCTACCAGGGGAGTATCCTGGAGCTTCTCATAGCTCACGACCGTGTTGGTCTGCCTGAACTCTTGCTCGCGAAGGATTTCCAGCAGCCAGGGCGCCTCACCAATATAGTACGCCGACTGGTGCCCGCATGTACGCAAGTGGTACTCGGCCGTCTGCCACAGTAGCCCCCAGGTAGCGCCTACGGGTTCTTGATCGGCCACCGCCACGGCGCTCAGGCGACTGACGGGGGGCGTGCGCAGATCAAAGAGTGCGGCGCCAATGGGCTGCGTGCCCCGATAGGCGACTACGCCGGCACAGTCTGCCTCCAAGGCATCCAATTGATCCCAACGGGCGCCACCTGCTGAATGCCATGCCTGTTGGAGGAGAGCACATATTGCCAACCGGTCGCTGCGGCCGGCCATTCGTACTGTAATGTCGTTAATGTCGCGCATACTTCCACCGCTGCTGCATACAAGGTTTCGAAATTGACGTGTACTGTGTTTCAGGTTAATATCGTGCAACTTGCTCAATGCTCTGCATCGTGTGTTGCGCCCAATCGGGCACAACCTCCTGGTTTGACATCGTTCAGGTAGGATTACTGATGGCCAGGACCATATCCCGCAAGAGTAACACCTCGCAACGCAACTCACGTCAGCAGCCTGCTCAGCGCCGCCCTGCGCGGTGGCCCTGGCTCATCGTTCTGGCCCTGTTGGGCGTGATGTCCTATTTTACTCTTCCCCGAGACAAGCCCAATTCGCGCGCTGCTGCTCCTGCTCCTACTACTGAGGCGCCCCTGATCGGGATCGTCGCCGGCCACTGGCAAAACGATTCGGGCGCCACCTGTGATGACGGCCTGCGTGAGGTCGATATCACGCTTCCAGTGGCTCGCGCCGTGGCGGCCGCCCTGCAGGAGCGGGGGTACCGCGCTGAAGTGCTGCCCGAGTTCGCCGATCAGCTTCCGGGCTACCGGGCCGACGCCTTTCTTTCTATCCATGTCGATTCCTGTATCCCGGGGCTGAGCGGCTACAAGATCGTAGGCTCCAGCCAGGGCGTTGCCGATGAAAGCAAGCGACTGGCCGACTGCATCTCCCGGTCCTATGCGGCGGCGACCGGGCTGGGCTTTGACGAGAACACGATCACGCCGGCCATGACCCAATATCATGCCTTTGACCACATCGACCCCCATACGCCGGCGGCCATCATCGAGCTGGGCTTTCTTGCCGACGATGCAAGTTTGTTGATAGACCATCAGGATCGGGTCGTACAGGGTATCGTCGATGGGCTGGTCGAGTTCCTGAGTCCCCAGAGCACGCCCACACCGGGGCCATGAGAGTGTAGCCAATACGGGCAAGCGGGCAAGTCCAACCTATTTGACAGATCCGGATTAACACTGCAACCGCACTTGATCCAGCTGGCTCCCGGTAACAGCCGGCAAAGGTGCTGTGCGCCTGCCCGGCTCTGACCCGGGAGGGGGGGATTGGGCGGGTTGCCTGCAGCCGGGCCGTCCGT
>Ga0078972_1005026_pt1 | contig 34590 bp, 24 predicted proteins | sample YelNatPaOPGAMG01_FD_67568 | JGI IMG/M metagenome (GOLD analysis project Ga0078972, IMG submission 67568) | Hot spring thermophilic microbial communities from Obsidian Pool, Yellowstone National Park, USA - OP-RAMG-01 (SPADES assembly) (version 2) | ecosystem: Environmental > Aquatic > Thermal... | reverse complement strand
ACTGGTAATTCTGAGATGCTATCCGAAACCAGTATTTATCAAGGTTTGAATTAAGTGTTTATATGAAAATGCTCATTAGATAAAGCAAAATGCCACCTATGAAAAAGTTTGTCATTCCTGCGGAAGCAGGAATCCATTTCTTTTTTATGATTTTTCTGGATTCCCGTTTTCACGGGAATGACAAATGTGGAGCACTTTCATTTTTATATGGCTTTCTAATCCTTATGATAATTGGATTTAACTGGTTTTCAGAATTCTCAGTTTCCAATGATACTGAAATTTGATTTAAGATTTCTTTATGCCCATAGTAATCTGTTATTGTCTTAAAGACTTGCTAAAAGGTTATTAGCTTTTCATATATAGGGAGGTCAAAATGAAGAAATTATTGTTATTTTATCTTATGGTTATATGCACTTTTATTTTCGGCGGGATGTCTTATGGGCAGGGCGTTCCCGATCGTGATTATACAATAGCGGTAACTCTGCTAAATGAGGACGAATATGATGCTGCGGAAAGCAAATTCAGTCTCATAATACAAAAAGGCGATCTCAATAATCCCAAAGCTGTCCCCTATATAATTAACTCATATTACGGCAGGGCGTCAAGCAGAATAGAGCAGGGAAGAAAATTCAGACTTGATAAAAAACTCAGAGAAGCTTTGGATAAATATAATCAAGCCTATGATGATCTATTCACATTTAAGAATAAGTTTGAGGAATTACAGGACACATTAAAAACTAATCCGTCTTTGTATGAGGAAATGGAAAAACACTTTATGGTCATATCTGAGCAGATAGTTCAATTGGCAGGAGAAGCAGGAGATATTGCATTTTCTCAGAGTCAATATGATAATGCGGTTGGATGGTATGACAAAGGACTTCAATTTATCACTCCACAATCTGATGAATATGCCAAGTTAATATATGCAAAAGCAGATGCCTCCTTTCAGCTTGGCAGGTATCAAGAGGCTTTGAGACTGCTATCAAAGTTTGAAAATGAACTACCGCAAAGCAATTTAACCGTAAAGGCAATGTTTTATGCTGGCGATGTCTATAAAATTATGGCAGAATCAGCAACAAGCCAAGTTGAGAAGAATAAATACTTAGAGAAAGCAGTTGAATCTTATGGTCGTGTTGTCTCTGTCCAAGAATATATAACAGACCCATCAAGCCTTGAATTACCTAAAGTTGCACTTTTAGAAAAAGCGAGATGTGAAAAACAACTCGGACAAATGGAAAAGGCTTTGGCAGACTTCAAAACCATAATGGCAAATTATCCAAATACAAGATATGAGGTTGATTCCGCATTAGAAATTGGCGATTATGCCTTCAATGCTAAACAATTTAATTCAGCAATAGAAAATTTTGAAAAAGCACTGAAAACCGCAAAATCCATTAATAAAGACGATCTAATAGCTATTGCCCAATATTGGTTAGGATGGTCTTATTTCTCTGAGGCATCAAGGATAGACACAGAGACATCTCCTGAATTGATGAAAAGAACGCAAAATCTATATGAACAGTCTGTAAATTCGTTTATAGAATCAAATAAGAGTGTGGAGAAATATTGGAAAAAAGAAGGCAAAGATACACAAATGGCGAAAGAATTAGATGGATATTATGGTGAATCAATCTTTATGATGGGTAGAGGATACCAGAAGCTTGGAAAATGGGACGAGGCAATAAAGGCGTTTGAGAGCATCTCACCCGCTTATCAGAAATGGCGTCTTAGAGGACTTGCAGAGATCGCTACTTCAAAAGAGAAAAAAGGCGATATTAACGGTTCATTAGCACAATGGGATGTGCTTAAACGTGAGTTATCATTAACCAGAATCCCCGATATTGAGCTTGATCTGTTAATGCGTAGGGCAGACAGCCTTTTTGATATGCAAAGGTATTCAGACGCAGAAAAAGCTTATAGCGAGATAGTATCAAAATATCCAAATTCTGTTAATGAAGCAGAGGCAAGAGTTAATCTTGCATTATCGTTATATAAACAAGGCAAAAATAATGAAGCAATACAAGAATTCAACACAATATTAGCGAAATTCGGAAAAAGCAGTGATAACGATCAAGCTGTTGGCGATGCATTGTTTTGGAGAGGTTATCTCTCTGCAAGAATGGGAACAGGAGACCAAGAGATCGCATCTAATCTCAGACAAGCCATTAATGATTATAGGGAACTTATAAGGCGATTTCCAAATAATTCTAGGGCTGATGACGCTCAATTTGAAATAGGTTTTTGCACATACTCTCTTGGTGCCTATGATCCGAAGCAATATCCTAAGGCAGTAGATGAATATACAAAAGTTCTTCAAAATTACCCAGAAAGCGAATACGCTGACGATGCTTTATATGAGATTGGAAGATGCTATCGCCTTATGGGAGATAAAGTCAACGAAGAAAAATCCCTACGTTTAATGGCTCAGACATATCCGACAAGCGAACTTGCGGATAATGCTCTAATCCGTATTGCGGAAATTTATTATGAAAGGGCTCAGCAAACCAACGATCGTGAGGCAAAACTCGCCGCAGAAAATGCCTATAACGAACTTGTCACGAAATATCCCGGCACTGAGTCCGAAGCCATCGCTCATTTTCAACTTGGTTCAATTATGTATAAATTTGACAGAAGCTATCAGAGAGCTGCTGACGAATTCGGAAGATGTGTTCAAGTCATAGATGGCTTAATAAATAAGATCGCTACTGGTCAATATACTCCGCCTGATTTAGATGTAGCAGTTATAAGCAATTTGCTTTTAAGGGCTAATTTTTGGCAGGCAGAGTCCCTATTCCAAGTCGCCAAACAAAATCAAAGACAGGCACAAACTCCTGAGTTAGTAAAACAATCTTTTGCATTAGCACGAGATACTTATGAACAAGTCTTAAATCGTGGGACAAAATTAAGGGCAAGTTTTCCAGAGAAAACGCAAAATCTTTATGATATTGCAGATGGCGAAAATCTTGAAATTCCGATCATTAGCGAGGCACAATTTATGATCAGTCGTTGCTATTATGAAGAAGGTAACCCAAATAGTGCTATGTCAAACCTTCAAAGGCTTAACCCTGCTAATGAAAGTCTTAAAATTAAATCTAACTATCTTAAAGCCTTAGTTGCCTATGATCAGAAGAATTTGATTGAAGCACGAAATCTTGCTGAAAGCTGGATTGACAGTGAAAAGACAAAAAATATGCCTGATGAATATACAGTAGGAATGCAAAATCTTTTGGCGAAGATTGAGTTTGATTCTGGAAAGATTAATGAAGCAAAGTCAAGAGCTTTGGACACTTGGGCATTATATCAATCCATCAACGGATTATGGGAAGAATCAGCTTATATAGTGGCGAAATGCTATATGCAACAAAACGATGCGGAAAAAGCCAAATCATGGTTTAATAGACTTGTTAATAGCAACTCTGAACAATGGCGGTTAGTAGGTAAAGCTGGGATCGCTCAACTAACTGGCACGTCTGGTGGAAAATAATAAATATGTGACAAAAAATAATCTCTCATCACTGATTACTGGTCACTAAAAAGGTGGGATTAATAATGTTACCAAAAGCTAAAATGATGAGGATCATAATAAATGACAAAAAAAGGCAACAGGAATATAGAAAAAGAAAAAAATTGCCTCTTATCATTTTTGTAAGTTCAAGCATTTTTCATTTTCTAATGGCGGTTGTTCTATCTTATGTCGCGGTTAAGCAACCTGAAATGACATTTCCGTTCAGGGCTTATGATAGGACAAAAAGCCTTGACGTTCTATTCTTAAAGGAAGAAGAACCTTTGCCAAGGATAGAGATTAAGGAAAAGTTTAAACCCGTAGTTACTGAAAAATCCAAAGTAACTATGAAAGAAAAACAACAAGTTGTTCAAAAATCTGTCCCTGAGAAGGTTGAGACAAAACCCGCATGGGAAGCTGCTCTATTGAATAACAGGAATAAGGGAGGTCAGGGTTCGGCTGGTTCGCCCGGACTTAAAGGCACAAGAGGCAATCCCGGAGATCGTCCCGGTATGATGTCTGCTGGCGGTATTGTCAATAAAGATATTATCACACAGTCAGGTGGGACAGGGATTAGAAGTGAACGTATATATGACAATATGGTTATACCAGCGGGGACAGGTGAAAATTTCGGCGCAGGTGGGAAAGATATTTCTGGATTTCAATTCGGCGTTAATGAAAAAGGCAGGGGAACTGGTAGGGCAGACATACCCGGCAGAGGCGGAAGCGGAGGATCAAGAGGTCTCGGCGAAGATGGACCTGGTCAGGGTTTAGCTACTGGCACAGGAAAAGGTGCTGGCGGTAAAGGAACAGGAATTGGGCTTGGCGATGGTTCTGGAACAGGTGGTATGGGAACTGGAAGCGGATATGGCGGAACAGGATCAGGGTCAGGAAAAGGTGGAAGCGGACCCGGAGGTCCTGGTTCAACTGGCATTGACCTAAATTCGCCAAGAAGCAACCCTAACTTATTGGTTAGAACTGCATCGGCTAATGATAATATTAAAGAATCTCCAAGAAAAGCCTCAACTATTGATGATAAACGTAGTGCTATTGAAAAGGAAGGTTTCAAAGCCGATCTTGGCAAAGATATGTCTAGTGGAAAATCCACAGTTGTTGAAAAAACTCCTGAACGCAACTATGGAGACGCATTGCAAGATGAAATAAATAGAGACATCCATGCCTTGCGAAAATTATATGAAGATTGGCAAAATGCCAAATTGCCTAATATACCGAAGACTTTACAGATAACGGTCGTTTTGGATTCAAGCAGTAGCGGACCAAAAGTCTCATCAATTGATTTTCACGATGCCTCTTTAAATGCAAGAGTAAAAGATGATCTAACGAAAAGGATCAGAAGTTGGCAGTTCAAGAGCCTATCTGATGGTATAAACGATCCGACAAGTTGGCCTGTTAAATTAAGCGGACGTATCTCTTGGCAATAAATAACTATTGTTAGAAAATGAAGGTTTTCAGTATTTAGTATCCAGCATAAGGATTTTAGAATGACAAAGTATATAATATCATTATCCTGTTTATTCGCTTTGTTCTTTTTACTATCAAGCAATGTGTTTTCTGAACCTTTTGAGGAAAAGAATCCTCGTGATGAAAAGTTAGTTTTAGTTCCCAAAGGTGCTCAGCCTGTTCTCAGGGAAGAATATCCGAGAAGTCAATTAGTGGTTGACAGGATAAAGGCGAGACATCATTATTCACTGAGTATCCCTTTTGCGAGGGCGTGGAATACCGCCGCTTTTACATTTTCAACAGGCGTTAACGAAAATCCCGATGTTTGGAATAATCGTGAGGCAGGTTTTGCTTTCCATAACCAAAGGCTAAGAGTTGGAGCATTGAAGAATAAAGAATATTTTCAAAGGGAAATATCAGGATTTCCTGAGGGAAGGTATATGCCATTGCCTTCGCTTGAAAGCGTTTATCGTTCAACAGGTTATCTATCATCAACGTTTATACATCTAAAATATAAGCAAATACGAAGCGATTTCTCCGAACCATTCGGCGATGGATATATGGATTTTAACGAGTCTGAAGATAGGCTTTACGGACTAATTAATGCGATGCTTGGTCAAAATCAAAGCCTTAATCTTATGGCTCAACGAAATTCTCAAGAGCTTGTCATTGATAACAAAACAGATCAATCAAGGATAAGAAACTCCGCAGGAATAATATATAAAAGACCCGGCAAAAACTCCGATAAAATTGAACTTCAAGGCAGTAGCGTTTGGTCTTCTTTTATAGATAATACACAAAGACGATATAGTTATGCTTCTGGAACGGGATATTTGAATTTGATTAGGAAGGTGTCCGCTGGCTTTGATGTTGATTTTAAGGCAAAATTAGGAATATCAGGACTAAGCGATCAGACTGTTAGAAGCGATCCTAAAACTTTAGAGACAAGAAAATCAGTTTTGCTTGATGTCTCTAATATAGCCAATTTGACGAGTTTCATCAAATTCAGGCTAAGTCCCGCTGGAACTTATGATTCTAAATACAAATGGTATATCATTCCAGACGTTGAATTTTCAATTGTGCCGAAATATGTCCAACTGAGCATTGGTTATCACCGAAAAGTAGTATTTCCGAACTTTGACGACCTATATTGGCAATCAAAGTCATCAATTGTGAACATCTCTCTTGATCCAGATGACTATTGGGAGGCTTATGGCTCTTTTAATATAGACATTATGACTAGGCTAAAGCTATCTGCGAAAGGTTTTTATAGCAAGCCAGAAAGCAGAATAACTTGGATACAATTTTCAAACCATATATGGCAACCTATCAATGCTAAAACTTCTGAATCTATAACAGGTGAAGCGTCTTTTGAGTTAAATATTTTTAGATCATTCAACATATTTGCTAATTATAGATACCAGAGGTTTGACAATCAGCTCTTTGATCCTGAAAATATGGCTAATGGCGGTATATATTTAGGCAGACCGCTTAGTGGGACTATAACAATAGGCGGTTGCTTCTGGAACTATCAGCCAACACAATTTGACAAATCAGAAACCTTGACAGAATATAATGTTAGCACTACACCTGAAAATCTCGCTTTTGGCTATGTGCGGATCAGTAAGTCTTTTTATAGGCTTGTCAATATATTCATTGATGGTCGTTATACTCTTGACAGGGAAGATGTCATATATTATCGTGGAATTCCGCAATCGGGTCGCATAATCAGTGTTGGAGCAAACATAATATTTGGTGGGCTTGATTAGCACTTATTAAAAAGCAAAAATAAGGGTAATTAATGAGATTTGTTATTTGGAAGTATTACTATCGGAATTCATAGTTGCGTTTTGTAGCAACTTATTGCCATAACTTGTCTGTAATTTGTTGGCATCTTCGGGATTTCGTATGATATGAGGGGTTATAAAAACGATTAGCTCAGTCTTTGTTGATGTTACTTCTTTTCTTTTGAATAAATTGCCGATAAATGGGAAAGAACTCAGTATTGGAACTCTATTTATAGTTTCTGTTTTATTATCCTGCATAATTCCGCCGATAATCATCGTCTGACCATCTTTCACTGTCACAGATGCAGAGGCTTCTCTCTTGGCAATAATAGGAGCGTTGAAAAGCGTAAATTCTATTAGATTATTTATCTGTTGATTTACATCAAGCGAGACAGTCCCAGATTTATTAATGCGTGGAGTTACAGTCAATATTACACCTACATCTTTATAGCTGTAACTGGTCACTAATCCTGTATTTGTCTGTTGTGTGCTTTCAAGATATGGGACTTCCTGACCGATATTGATTATAGCTTGCTTGTTATCTACTGTTAAAATCTTTGGCGTAGAAAGGACATTTACTTTGGTGTTCTTTTCCAAAGCCATTAACAAACTCTCAATTGTTTGACCGAGTATAGCATATTTCAAACCATAAACTTCATTGCTTAAACCAAAATTTGTCGTCCCGTTCTGCTGATAGCTTTTCCCACCCGAGTTTGTGGTATGTTCCCACATCCACTCTATGCCGAATTTACTGCTATCATCTAACGTTACCTCAACAATTTTGGCTTCTATCAACACTTGTGGAAGTATAATATCCAAACTTTTTATGATTTTATTTAGTGTTTCAATATTTCTTTCATAAGTTGTAATGATCAGTGAATTAGTTGTAGTTTCTGCGACGATTTTGACGTTGCCTGTCAATCCACGTGCGGACTCTATGGTTTCTGCTGCTGTTCCCATAACACCACCACGGGCAGATATTGACGTCATTCCTCGTCTTTGTTCAAATGCAGTTGTCTGGAACAAGTTGTTTAAGACCTGAGCCAAAGTAGATGCGTTGGCATTTTCAAGTGGATAAACTACGGTTGTCTCCCCATATTCTGATACATCTACGTCTAACTGTTTAATCAATAATCCGATATTTTCCATCTGTTGAGTTGTAGTAGTTACTATAACAGAATTAGTGCGTGTATCCGCAACAACGTTAATCTCTGGCAGACCTAATATCCCCGTGCCACTTTGACCTGTGCCTTGCTGTTGAAATTGAGGACCTCCTGGTCCTATCTGTCCGGGAAACCCGCCTCTAAAACCGAATATTGACTGAGTTTGTCTTGATGTGCTTGTTGACGTCCTAAATAGATCGCTCAATTCATCGGCAACCTCTGTGGCGTCTGCGTGTTGAAGTGAAAAGATTCGTGTCTCTGCCTGACCGACTATTTGAGTGTCAAGTTTTTCTATTATACTTCTGATCAGATCAATGTTTTCTTTACTGGCAGAAACGACTATGGAATTTGTATCCTTATCAGCAACAACTTTTACATTGCTTCGTATTTGCAATATTTGGCTATCAGTAGTAGATGTTTGTTGATCTCCTTCACCTTGTTGCATGCCGGGTGGACCAAAACCACCAGGACCACCTCTAAATCGTTGCATAGCTGCAATTCGGGCTTGCTCTTGCTGAGTAGTGCTTGTGCCTTCTGTCTTAAAAAGATTTGTGAGAACAGTTGCTAAATTTGTCGCATCTCTATATTTTATCTGAAAAACTTCAACTTTTATCGCATCAGACATTGGTATGTCCAACTCTTTAACAATTTGTGCAAACCGTTTGATATTTGCTGATGTCGCAGTAAGGATTAGTGAATTGCTTTGATTATGGGCTACCATAATGCCGTAAGAAGGTATAAGGTCTTTCAAATCCTTTACAATTTGTGCTGCGTTAGCAGAAACGAGAGGCATTATTTGTGTAACGATGGTATCATCTGCCTCAATTTGATCGGGGTCTGTGCCTACTTTTATTTGAGTATTTTCCCTTTTAGCAGAATCAAGCGAGACGATCCTCAGTGTTTTGCCATTTGAAATGCTGGAATATCCCTTTATTGTCAAGATTGAATTGAGAACTGAAAGTGCCTGATCAACGGGAATATCTTTATCGCTTATTATTGTGACACGCCCTTTAATATCAGCGTCTTTGATGATCGTATAACCAGCAGCTTTTGAAAAGAAGTCAAGGACATAATCCAAATCAGCATCTTTAAACTTCATAGAAATTAAACGTCCATTTTCTCCTGATGAGTTTGTCTGAGCAATGCCTGAGTTGTTTAGAATAAACCCAAGCATCAGGATATTTAATAGGATTATTAGCGATATTTTATATTGATCTTTCATTCTTGTCCTAACTCCCTTTTTCGCCTAGCTTTCATCTGTTCAATTAGGCTTAAATTGGCGCCGCTATTAGCTGATGAATCTGAACCGCCACTTGATTGATTTAAAGAAGCACTGTTTGTGTTACTCATCGCAACAGGTGGGCTTGACCTGTCATTTGTTTCTCTTGCAATAGATGATGAAACCACTGTATTAACTGGTTTAGATGCAAGCAATTTCCCATTTAAATTATAATAGGTCTTTGATCCCAAAGTCTGAGTGATCCTTGAATCTCCATTTACAAGGACCACCTCATTATCTTTGATCTCCTCAATAACATAATCCTTCAATTTATCGCCTTTTCTTAGATAATATGACTTGCCTTTGGAACTATCTTCAATAAGTGCTAAAAGCTCATTATTGATAAATACTATCCCTGTCAAGACCAATTCATATATAGGATCGGGAGGAGGTTTTGGTGGTTCTTGTTTTTTAGATACAGTCGGTTGTGCTGTCTGGTTTGTTAAAGAAACCTCAATTTTTCTCCCGCCCAAAGGCTCAAACATATTTTTACGGACTATTACCTGACAATCTGATAGGCTTTTTATTACTGTTCCGTTTGAGTATGTATTTTTAGACCACGTTTTATTGTCTATGGTTGCATTTATCCCTGATGGCTGTTTTTTCCCAAAATAATTGATCATAGTCTTATTGTATTTCAGTCCGAGACCTACGAAAAAAACGATGATCAGGAATATTAAAACGCCTGGGCTCTTTTTTTGTGACTTCATTTACATACTCCAAACAAACATTGATAAGCAAAATAAAGCTTTTCAAATTTAGAAAAATAGATTTAGAATTTATTCCTGCTTTTGCGGAAGTGAAAAAACTCATGGAAAAATCACTCCCGCTTGAGCAGGAAGTCAAATGGCTAATTGCCTTGTCTTTGCTGATTTCCCTGTCTTTGTCGCTGTTCTCTACCTTGTTCAGGACCGCCGGGTCTAAAACCGCCAAACATCATTCCAATTCCGTCGCTGTTTACAACACCCATAACGGTTAGATTTGCTTCTTGCTCAACTGTCAATAGTTCTAACAGTTCTTGTTCTGCTTTTTCATAGGCTTGTTTTTGTTCTGCTCGTTTGTCTTTTACCGCTTTCAGTGCGGATGTGATCTGTTTAGTATCCTTTGAATCTAACGCTTTTTGTAATGCTTCCATCAATGGTCTTAATTCTTGTCCTTGTTCCATACGCATCCTTGTAAGCGATTCAATTTTAGGCTTTATAATAGCGGATTCTTCATCACTAAGTTTTAGTCGTTCCATAATTTGTTGCATTCTTCGTTCCATCATCTGTTGAGGGTCAAACTGCGGCCTTTGCTGAGGATTTTGTGGGGGCTGTCCACCGCCTTGTTGTTGAGCATAAATTAAATGAGATACCAATAATATCATACCAAAACCGATTATTATTGCGAGAATTAGGTTGATTTTCTTCATGATTTTTTACTCCTCTTATTCATAAAAAAGATTACCTGATTAAAAAACGAAATTAATTGTCATAAACCTATTATACGAATTTAGCATTAAAAACTCGGAATTTTTTAGATTTTTAGCTTTCCTCATTTTAGACGATAAAAAATTATAATTGTTCGGTTTTCTTTATAAATCTTTCATGATGATAATTGGTTCATACTGGCGGGTAATTATTAGCGGGAATGATGAGGATTTTATGTATTTCTTCTTATCGTTGATAGGTATATTCCGAAGAATATCAATAACATCCCTATTATTGAGGCAAGTTTAATCTCTTCATCAAGGGTGAAAATTGATATTATCGCTGTTCCGACAGGGACAAGATATTGTAAAGGTCCTAACTGATTAGCGTCTATATTTTCAAGAGCTTTATACCAAAAAATGAAACCTATGGCAGTGGGAAAAATGGCAAGATATTCTATGATCAAAAATTCTTTTAATGAGGGAATAGATAATTGACCAAGACTTATACATAATATAAATAATGGGACAGAACCGATAATCATATTAAGGCTTGTTATTGTCAATCCGCCGTGTTTTCGGACAATTTTTTTGCCCATAATTGTATAAATAGCCCAGCAAAGGGCAGATACAAGAGCGACGAGATTGCCTATCAAATGTTCACTATTGATAATCCCAAATTCGGTAAGACTTCCATTGATTACTAATAAACAGCCAAATAAACCGATTATAGTTCCAACAAATTTAAGAGGGGTTATAGATTCTCCGATTAAAATAGCTAATGGGACAATAAAAATTGGGTTGGAGTTCATTATAATACTGACGTCAACTGCGGTGCTTAGCTTCAAAGCTAAAAAGACTGCACTTCCCATGCCAAATATGCCGATAAATCCTAATATACTTATCATAATCGGTTGATCAATCAGAGCTTTTAGGCTTTTAGCTTTGCCCGTGATCAGAATATATAATATTGCAACAATACCTGCATTGAAAAACCTAAGGAAAGCGACAAGCGTTGGGTGCATACCCATAACATCGCAAAGATATCTCCCTGCGACGAAAACAGTGCTCCATAGAATTGACGCTGTAGCTCCGAAAAAAATTGCCTTAGTAGTGTTTGAAATAGAATTCATGGGGAGAAATTAGGGTGGATAACATCTGACTGTAAGCTTAACTTTCTTATTAAAAGACGATAATCTATGTATGTTAGACATACATTAGGAGCGTCTCAAATCAGGGTCTATCCCAATTAAGCTTACAGTCATGAGGTTTCTCAGCATGCTGACGAGTGATCTTGCCACAAAGACAAAGTATCAGCAATATTTTGTTAGTAGTTTCAGAAATCAGACAGCATCCTTTAGGTCTTTACCAGCCTTAAAAACAGGGACATTCTTTGCGGGTATCTTCAGTTTTTTCCCTGTGCGAGGATTTCTGCCTTCACGAGCAGCTCTTTTTCTGACTGAGAAACTACCAAATCCGACGAGATTGACTTTGTCACCTTTGGCAAGCGCACCTTTTATGGCATCAATCATAGCGTCAATTGCAGCTGCCGCAGCTTTTTTTGTTATTCCGACTTTAGCCACCTCATTTACTAAGTCTTGTTTAGTCATAAGCCCTCCTCCTGTGATCTAATAAGACACAAGTTCATAATGCCTTTTCTGCGATGATTATACGATAGTAAATAGCATAAGTCAAGCAAAAAATTGCATAAGTTCGCATTATTTAAAGATTTTTTTGCATTTTTATCAAAAAAATGTATTTTATATATGTATTGCACCTTCACTTGCAGATAAAGCAGCTTCCATAATGGCTTCGGAAAGTGTCGGATGGGCATGGACTGTCCTTCCAACATCTTCAGCAGAATATTCAAGTTCCTTAGCCATTCTAATACTTGCAAGCAATTCTGATGCCTCTGGTCCTATGATGTGCGCCCCAAGCAATTCTCCATATTCAGCATCAACAACAAGTTTCACGATGCCTTCAAAATCATCAATAGCGATGGCTTTGCCGTTGCCTAAAAATGGAAACTTACCGATCTTAACTTTGATGCCTTTTGCCTTTGCCTGTGCCTCTGTCAAACCAAAGCTTGCAACTTGTGGGTGACAATAAGTTGCTCTTGGCATGTCCTCATAGGATAACGGTTCTATTTCCCGTCCAGCGATGCCCTCAACGGCATGAATCCCTTGTGCAGAAGCGACATGGGCTAATAACGGAGGTCCTGTTACATCACCGATGGCATAAATCCCTTCAACATTGGTAGCCATTTTATCGTTGACCTGAATAAATCCTTTTTCTATTTTAACGCCGAGATTTTCAAGTCCCAAATTTTCGCTATTTCCTTGCACGCCGATTGATATTAGCACTTTTTCGCTTTCAATCTCTTTTTCACCTGATGGCGAAGTATATTTGACTTTTGCTTTGCCATTATCAATAGATATTTGATTAACAGTGCTGGCTGGCGATACTGAGATACCATACTTTGTCAACGACTTTTCTAATATAATGCTTATCTCTTCGTCCTCGTTTGGTAATATGTGCGGAAGCATTTCAATAATCGTTACTTCACTGCCATAAGTGCGATAGAAATAAGCGAATTCTACGCCTATTGCTCCGCCACCGACAACAACCAAGTTTTTCGGGACAGTTCTCATCTTCAAAGCGTCATAACTGCTAATGATAACCTCGCCATCAAATTTGAGTCCAGGTATTATACGTGGTCTAGCACCTGTAGCAACTATTATATTTTTTGCCTCAACTAATTCACCCTTAGGTCTAACTTCAATTTGCCCTATTTTTGTTATAAATCCTTCGCCTTCATAGACGTCAACTTTATTTTTCTTTAATAGAAATTTTACACCATTGACAAGCCTTTCTGCAACTTGGCGACTGCGATCCATTGCCTTTGCCAAGTCATATCGCATATTATCAAATGTAATACCCCATTTTTCTGCTTCTTTGACATAAGATAACACTTCGGCATTTTTTAATAGGGATTTTGAAGGGATACATCCCCAGTTTAGGCAAACTCCGCCAACTGCTTCTCTCTCAATCAATGCCGTCTTCATACCTAACTGAGAAGCTCGTATTGCAGCGACATATCCACCGGGTCCTCCACCGATTATCGTTAGATCATATTTGCTCATAAAGATTTTTCCTTTCAGGAATATATTAAACTACTAACTTTTTGGACAACAAAAGTTGATATACATAAGGATTTATATTAAATGCAGTCAATAATTATTGCGAAGTAGCGATCTCTTTGGCACCGATGGCACATCTGAATCCAGCGACGTAAGAAACAGATTGTGCTGTTCCTCTGTCTCGTGAAGCACACCTTGCACCTATAGGACCGAGACTGTCATAGTGATACCAAGAACCGCCTCGCAAAACTCTCAGTTTTTTCCCAAATTCGGGAGAGACATATTTAGAGCCGGGATAAGGATCATAAAAGCTATCTGTCCATTCCCAGACATTTCCAGCCATATCATAAGCACCATAAGGACTTACACCATTAGGATAGCTTCCTACTGGTTTAGGACCAGAGCCTTCCCAACATTCAACGTTACATTTCGCCCTGTCAAAGTCATTTCCCCATGGCCATATACGGGCATCAGTCCCTCGTGCTGCTTTTTCCCATTCCGCTTCTGTTGGAAGTCGTTTGCCGATCCATTTTGCATAAGCATCTGCGTCCTCCCAGCTTACATACACGATCGGATAATTGCCCATGCCTTTTGGATAATCTCCGCCTTCCCAATGTCTTGGTGTTGCTCTCCCTGTGGCTATGATAAACTGCTTATATTGCTCATTTGTCACTTCATATTTATCAATATAAAACTCATCAAGATATACTTTGTGTTGTGGTCTTTCAGCAGAAAACCATTCTACATCTGGACCTAACTCTCCTCCGCCTAAATCTCTGACAACCTTCTTGATCTCTTCGTCGCTACTTCCCATTAGAAATTCACCTGCGGGAACTTTAACCATATCTTCAAGTGTATGTTTGTTAAGTTTAATATTTATGTCTTCGCTTTTTTTGACGGATATTAGCTTATATACTGGCATGTAACCTAATTTGCTTATTGAAAGCTTGTGTTCACCTTTCGTAATTTTTACCTTAAAAGGTGTCTTTCCTATCTCTTTTCCGTCAAGAAGGATCGTTGCATCTGATGGTTGGGAAGTTATATTAAGATTAGGAGTTCTGGAACAACTTATGGCAATCAGAGAAAATAATAATATTACAATTGGATTATTAAATCTAATCTTCATCTAAATTTTCTTTAATAATTTATGGTTTCAGTTTTAATGAGACTAATATCTATTGGCATTATTTAACCAATATAACAATATCTAACCTTCTATTTTGTTTACGTCCAGCTTCATCATTGTTAGATGCTATGGGTTTAAGACCGCCATATCCTACTGATGATAATCTATCCAATGGGACACCTTCAACGGTTGAAAAATGCAACAATAATAGGTTTGCACGATCATTGCTCAGCTTCAAATTGTTTTTATCATTACCGCTATTATCTGTATGACCTTCTATTATAACTCTATAATTAGGATATTTTTTGATCAACTCAGCTATTGACTTCAAAGTTGGCTTAATATCAGCCTTGATCTCTTCACCTGTCTTTGTTTTAGCAGTAATATCAAAGCTTATGCTTATTGCAATGCCCTTTTCTGTTTCTTTTACATTTACATTAGGAATTTCTTTGGCGTCATTAAGGATATTTTTTATTACCTCATCATTCTTTTTCTTTAATTCGTTGGTAATATTAGCTTTCGCTATGGCAAGATTGGCATTAAAGATGCCCTCTTGAGCCAATGTGATAGACCTTTCGTAGTCTCCTCTATTTAAAGCCTGTTTAGCTTTTTCAATAGAATCTTTAGCTTGTTTATATAAATCATCGGCAGATTCACTTGCGCCAGCATTAAAAGCCTGAACTAATGCTTTTTCTGCTTTTGCCACGGCATCAAGTGCGTTAGCTTTTATCTCTTCTATTTCTTCACTTTTCTTCTCCTCTTTTTTCTTTGTCGTCACTACTGCCAACGCATTAGACGCCGAAAGTTTAGCTTGTTCAGCAAGTGAAGCGGAGTTTTCATAATCAGCGGAGTCAAAAGATTTCTTTGAATCTTGCAAAGCTCGGACTGCTTGATCGTATATTTCCTTAGCATATCGATCAGCCATAGATTTATGGGCTTCTTCTAATGCAAACTCTGCCCTTGTCATTGCAATTATCGCTTTGTCTTTCTTCTTGGCAACTTCTGCATTTTCAGCTTCTGCATTAGCTTTTGCTTCTGTTTGGGCATCTACTGCTTGTTTTGCGGATGTTTCTGCCAACATAGTAGCTTTATCAAATTCCCTGCTTGCCAAAGCTAATTTTGCTTCTTTGAGTAATCTATCTGCTTCATTATATTTCTGTTCAGCATATTTAGGTGCATTTAGGATAAAAGCAAGTCTATTTTCAACTTCTGCCTTAGCTATTGCCTGTTCCGCATTCGCTAACTGGACTTTCATTTCTGCTAATTCACTGGATATTTCTGAATTTTTTTGTGCATCAAGAGCTACAATTTCTGCTATTTTTTGGCGAGCTTTCGCTATGGCGACTTCATCTGATTTGGCGTTCCAATATATTTCCATCTTATTATCTTTTGCACGTTCTATTCTATACCTCGCTTTTGCTTCGCGAGTCTTAGCTAATGCAATTTTAGCTTTAATATCAGCCAAAAAAGCATAATCAATCGCTTCATTTAATCTTCTTTTCGCAAACATCTCTTCTGCTTTTTGCAGAGTGTTTTCCGCCTCTTTGAACTCTTTTGGGGCATAATCAAAAGCCTTTTCTTCTCTCGCATTGGCGATAGATTGACGTGCATCTGTTATGGAATTTCCGACGGTCTCCAATTCAACTCTCGGCGGAGGATTAACCGCACAACCAGATATGAAAAAAATACCAGAAAAATAGAATATTATTATCGTCCAAAACCAAAATAGTTTCAACGTAGTCTCCATTCTGTTGAAAGTCGCTGTTATTAAATGGAAAGCAACATTATTCATTTTCTATCTCGGCAAGCATACGTTTTAAGTCTTCCTCAACTGCTTGCCTTTCAGATTTAATTTTAGCAGCTTCTTCTTCCATTATTTTCAATTCTGCGTCAAGCCGATTTGCTTCTTTTTCCGCTGATATTTGCTTCGCAAGAGCTTCTGAAAGAAGAGCCTTAGCATAAGCCTTCTCTGCGAGACTTATTTTTTGTTTATTTTTGGAAGCGACTTTGGCATTTTCAAGAAGGGTCTTTGCCTCATTAAATTCTACGGATGCTAACTGATCTGCACCTGCTTTCTGAGCTGTGTCAATCTGCATAGTTACATCATCAAGCAAGGCATTAAAAGACTGAGTTTTAGCACCACAACCTATCAAACACACAACAATTATAATTGATAGTAACAATAATATATATAGTTTCATAAATATCAATCCATATTAAATTTATATAACTCCTATACTGTCAATCCTTTGAAAAAGGACTGACAAGGGTAGTTTTTTTCATAAAACCGCAAAAAATAGGGATCAGTGATCAGTAATCAGTCAACCTTTAACCTTTAACTATCATTTCGTTAAGATTTAATTTGGACAATAAATAGTATCTTTAATTTATTGTCCAAAGTTTGGTAAATCCTATCAAAACTTATTTTTTAGGACGCTGATTTGGATCGGTATCCGACGTTCCAGCCATCAATTCTTTATAGAATGGGAAACCATCTTGATCTTCGTCGTATTCATACTGACGGACTTTTAGTTCAGCACCTTTGAAATTTGTCCCATCTTTATATGTATCACGATAAGTTTTGTAATACTCATAAGCTTTGTCGTATTGCCTCAGCGCTTCATAACACACAGCTAAATTAAATATAGCCTCTGGGAATCTATAATATGTTGGGTTTTTGGCAACAAACTCGTTAAACGCATCAATGGCGTCCATATATCTGTGTTGCTCCATATATATTTCAGCTATTCCATACCTCGCTTCCGCAGCAGGTCCTAATTGAAGTGAAAGCCGATCAAGCAACATTCTATAAGCCTTCAAAGCTTCTGGATAATTTTTAAGTGAGCGCCATTTGAGAGCAATGTTAATAAAAGACTGTGCCACTTGGTCTTGTTTTACACCATAAATATCATATCCAGTGACTTTTCTTCCTTCTGGGATCTTCATTTTTTGGCTTGCTTTAATAAAAGAAACATGCTCGCCAATTTCGCTAAGAGTTTTGTTAACATTTCTTCTCAAATCCTCTATCTCAGCAACTCGGAATTTGAGGGTCGGATAATTCTCTAAGTTGACTTTAGCGAACTCTTTGAACGCTTGATCATAGTTATATAGCTTATAGAGATATATATAACCGATTTCAATCTGACCCTGTGCTGCTTTTGATGATCCCGGGAACTCAGTTGCAATCTGTTGGTAAACCTCAATTGCCTTTTTATAATCCCCTAATTTGTTGTTATAAACAGATGCTAATTCAAGCAAGGCATCTGCTGCTACGTCTGTTCCGGGATTATTGTCGTGGATGATTGTCAGCCTTTCAACATCCCTGCGTCCTTCTCTAATTTGTGATATTCTGTTCCTTGCCTCTGCACCGAGGTAGGTTGTTGGCTCGGCATCAACAACTTTTTGGAAGGCGTTAATTGCATCATCCCACTTAAACTGATACTTATAGCATTCTCCTATGTAGAATGTTGCGCGATTTGCATATTTGTTATTGCTTTTTGAGATCGCCTCAAAGGTTTTAAGTGCCTTATCATACTGACCGTTCTCAAAATCCCGCATGCCAGCTTCAAAATTAAGCCCCTTCGTTGAACAGCCAACAATTACAATGGCAAGGACAAAAGATAACACACAATAGTAAGCTAAAAACTTTAGTTTCATAATTGGACCTCCTCCATAGCCCTTGGTTTATACATAAACATAGAAAGAAAAATTAGTAGCCAACTTCCGCTACCTTTACCTTACTAACTCAAAGTTTATAATTATCTCCCCCTTTTGAACTCTTTGCTGAACATTTTTCGGAAGTTCCTCAAAACGAATTTGCCTCACATAATCGGTCGCAATTCTATCCAGTTTTGGACTTCCAGACTTTTCCACTATCCTGACTTTGCTGACGTTGCCAGCGGGATCAACCTCTATTTCCAATGTGACTGATCCGCTCTCGGTCCCTTTAATCTCTTGAGATAGTTTGGGCCAAAAGATGACCTTGCGTCCAGCCAGCTCACCCTTTATATCACCTATAAATCCCGGTCTCGCAGCACCTGTCGGTAAGCCAGAAGGACCAACAGTAGTTTTCTGCCCACTTGAAACATAGTCAGATTCTTTACCAACACTGACTCCACCCTTGCCCTTTCCGCTGTCAAAAGACGGCACAATACCAGCTTCGGGATTTTTTGTTATCTTTACTGCGGAGCTTACACCTTTGTCAAACACTGGAACAGTATCCTGATTTTTCTTCACCCCCTTTTCTGGACCAGGCGATCTCAATATAATTTCGTTTCCAGTGCTATCATCAAGCACATTGGCGAAAGTCTTAGGGAGTTTTGGCACTGCTGCAATAGTCTGCGATCCAGAATCAACATCCGTAGTGCTTTTGATCTTTAATTTAGGTGGTTCCACTGGCTTTCCGGATTCTTTCTTTTTTTCTTCCAATGCGACCTTTTTCTCTTGCTTTATCTTAGGTTTAGGGGGGATAAACTTCTCTTCTGGCTTTATCTGTTCTTGTTTTATCTGCTCTAATGTCACTGGCACAGCATCTTGAGGCACAACCTCAATAGGACCAGAATAGATTAGCATAACAACGATCACAACCAAGATTGCGTGTTCAGCTGCGGAAACAATGAAGAATGCACCCAATCTTCGCTCTGATAGATACCATGCGACACCTGTTGCCGATACCATCAAAATAATTGCTATAACTGTATCTATTATAAAGCCACCTATTCGCCGAACACCTGCTAAACTTGTTAATATTATAGCAATTGCTCCATAGAGAGCGACTTTTGACCCCCAATCTTTTTGTGAAATATAACCTATTCCTCCGATAAAACAAGCCAAACCAGCATTGATCATCAGTAGTCCAAAAACAACCGTCCAAACGGTTATATTGGGAGAACTTCCAATTATTGACATTGTGCCAATAATTGCATTTATTATTCCTAATGTTATTATCAAAATTCCTGCAAATAATACAGTGCTTTTTGATCTATTTGCCAATTTGATCATTCCTCGCTTTTTTCTGATTTTTGTTCAATGAATTTGTAATCGCCTGAGGTTAAATATTTTACTATTGACATAGAATGTCTTGTTATCTCGTTTATCATGCTATCTACTTTATGAGCCAAATATGAGTAAGCTATTATACATGGTATCGCTACCGCTAATCCTGCGACAGTTGTCAGCAATGCAACAGAAATTCCACCAGCAATTTTAGCGGTTGTTTCAGGTCTGCTTACATACTTAAAAATTGCCGAAAATGATGAAAACAGACCTGCGACAGTTCCAAAAAGCCCTATCAAAACAGCAACAGCACCTATGAAGGCAATTACACGTAAATATTTTTCCAAACTGCTTTTTTCTGGTCTTGAAGCAAATTCAATTACTTTTTTGAGTTCTTCCTCATTAAGATCACGATTAAGAATGCCGACTTTTATGATATTAGTAAGTGGACCGGGCTTTGATTCGCATAGCATAATTGCACTATCAGTATTACCTTTTTCTAACAACTTATATATCCTAGAAATAAATCGGGACGGAATTATCTTTTCCCTTCGCAATGAATATAACCTCTCAAGGATTAGAGCATGTGCAATGAGAGAGCAGAACAGCAAAGGGATCATAAGAAACCCACCGCGACCTAATTGCTTTATACCTTCTATAATAAAATCACTCATATTTATCTAATGATCAGTGTCAGTTTAGTATCTAAAATCTTGCCGTTACGCCTAAATCAACTGTTGTTTTTGGCAATTTATATCCATCCCAAATCTGATAATCATCTTTTCCAACATAAAACCCAAATACAAGCGACGCCTCTGCGTTCTTATTAAATGACTTTGAGATTCTCGGTTTCCAAAGCATATAGCTTGATAGCTTCTTGCCTGCCTTGTTTACATATCTTGTCCCATAAAATTCAGCCGATAATGATAAATTAAGTTCATAAGGTGTAGAATATTCCACTGAAAAAATCCCTTTATCTTTTGGTCTATAAAGGATGAGTTCATCTTCATTTTGAATTTCATGGACATAATCAACTCTTTGCCTCAAGCGATCTTGAAATAATAACAATTCCCAACCAGCATTGACCCCAGTAATATGGGTATTTTTTATCGTCTCTGGCGTCCATGCGACGATCTCACTTCCATCAGTCCCAATCAGACCTTTGGACTCTCTTAATATCATTAATCCGCTTATATCTTTATCAAAAACAGTAAGTTTAGCATTCAGCTTCTTCATAAAGTTGTATTTTAGGGAAGCATGAATATCCCATGCCCTTTCTGAACTTAAACTTGGATTAAATCTTGTGTAGTCACCTTCCATATACACATCATTAAGACTTTGTTTAAGTATATACCTTTCCAGACCAAATTGCAATATCAGCGATGAACCTATTTGAGAAGTCAATAAAGCATAAGGGTTTGGATATAATGAAGTTTCTCTGCCTTTTGAGGAGATAGAGCTTTTCCTTGTATCAACCGCTAACTCTAAGCCAGCCCCAAGTATAAATGGATATATTTTGATACGGTTGTCTCGGATATATAATTTTATGATCGTCTCGTTGAAGTTCTCATCCTCTGAATTTCCTGTGAAATGCTCAAAATTTAGCCCTGTATCTATCGGTGTTGATGGTGATAAGAATGTCCTTAAAGAAAAATCAGTTTTTATATCTACTGCACTATTTGAATCTGAAACAAGAGGTCCTTCAAGCCCTATTCTTGATATCTCAGTATTTAATGATGACTCTATATCGCTAATATATTTTTGATTCCAACCCGCTGAAACAGAAAATAATGATCTATCATTAGGATATTTAACTCCGCTAATGCCGAGATAATTAAGGTCTTTTGCCTTGTAATTCAAGCTCGTTCGGAAATTTGTCTTCTCTGTCTGAAATGCAAGGAGACCATTTAGTTTATCAGTTGTCAAACCATTCATCTTTTTTTGTTTATCAAGCTTCCCAGCTCTTTCACTCAGAAGAGACGATCTTCCCAAATCAAGAAGGGCTTGTGAGTTGCCAAAACTTTTTACAAGAAGCATTTGATAAGCTAATGATGCAGGCAAACCCGGATATGCTGATAGCATAAATATAAAATCATTTTCAGGGCTAACGGTTTTTTGTTGAATCCTCTCTGGCGATGAAACAGAAGGTATATACCATAGACGTTCTTTTTGATTTAGAGTTAAATATAGATCAACATCAGCTCTTGTTAATCCATCAAATTTCTCTTTTGGAATAACGAGTTGAGTAGCGTCAACGATTTCTATTTTAACTGGTGGCAAATCAATCGTTTCGTTTTCATTCGTCTTTTCAGTTTCCTGCGAGTATGTTATTATTGCAAGAGAAAAAATACAGAAACCGATTAAGAATAAAAGATATTTGTTATAATGATGTTTGTCATAATGCCTCATCTGATTAACTTCCCTCTCCTAACTGCTTCAATCTTTTCTTTGCAAAATCTATGGATTCATTCCAATCAGGTTTTCTCTGTTTGTAATATTTTCCGCCGGGTTCGGCATAATCTTTCAGTATTTTCTTATACCAAGTGACAGCATCTTTTTGTCTCCCTGCCTTTTCATAGCTATCACCAGCTTTTGATAAAGCGTAAACATCAAGGTCTGGTTCAGAATATACTAATGGAACTCTTAGATATGCTTCTGCTGCTTTATCATATTGACCGAGTTCGTATAAGCTTTCGCCTTTATATAACTGCGCCCTTACAACGATGTCTCTTTTATATGCACTTGAATTGTCCAATATCTGATCATAAACACTTACAGCTTCCCTATATTTTTTTAATTGATGCAACGCTAATCCTCGTGAGAGCTTTGCATCTTGAGAATATTCGTTATCAGGATATTTGCTGAGCAGTCTATCATAAGCATCAATAGCTTTTTGCCAATCCGATAATTCCTCATATACTTTGCCTATGGAATATAATGCCCTGCCCGCCTCAACTGATTGTGGAAAATCCCTTACAACACGATCATAGGCAGATATTGCATTCTGCGGATTTCTATTTGGATTACCTTTTGCTATCCAACATTGACCTATCTCAAATGCGGATTTTGATGCTGATGGATCCTGAGGATACCTAGATATGACTTTCTCAAATGCTGAGATCGCCTGATTATAAGAGCCTAAAGCCTTATAACTTATTCCTATATTATACTGAGCTATTGGTGCTGATAAACTATTAGGATAGTTATCTATAACAGCTTGATACTCAGTTATCGCCTGTGCATAGTTCTTTCTTGACGAATTGTAGTTGCCTAACTCTAATTGGACATCAGGACAAAGATCGCTATTTGGGAATGTCCGCAATAAAGTTCTATATGTAGATATTGCGTCAGAGGATTTTCCTTGTTGTTCATAAGCTTGTGCGATGGAATAGAGGGCATCATCTGCTAACTCATCTGTTGGATACTTGTCCACTACCTCTTGATAAGCCTTAATAGCTTGATCATACATCTCCATATTATAATAGCTATCAGCGACCTTGAATTGGGCTTTTGGACGAAGTGGACTTGTGTTATATTCTCTCGGTATTCTGATGTAATTAGCTATTGCCTCTTTATAATTCTTTAATCCAAAATATGATTCTCCTATAAGGAACAAAGCCTGATCCGATAGTTCTGATCCTTTATGTTGAGCGAGCATCTCGTTTGCGGTCTTTATGGCTGATTGATATTCTCCCATTTTGTGATAGCACCAAGCGATCCTATATTTCGCATCATCAACTAAATCGCTTTTAGTATAAGTGGTTATCACAACCTTAAATGAATCAATAGCTAATTGATATTTTTTGAGGTTGATATAAGCATAACCTATATAATATTGGCATTTGTCAAGCAAATTGCTGTTTTTATATGTCGCAATAGCCTTTTGCCAAGCCTTTATTGATTCATTATATGCTGATTGCCGAACTGATTCGTCTTGTATTGTATTCGCCTGACTAAAATAGGCAAGTCCAATACGATATTGAGCCTGATCGTTCCATTCGCCTTCTGGATAATCATCTATCAGTTTTTGATATTCTCGTCTTGCTTCATCAAAACGATTAAGCGAATAAAGCGATTCAGCTATGTAAAATTGAGATTTATATACATACTCGCCCTTTTGAAAATCTTTGATCAAACTTTGGGCATTGCTGATCGCCTCTGCATATTTTCCGATCTCATAGAGCGAGACAACCTTCCAATAACGTATAGCATCTGGTTGAACGCCCGGAGTCTCTGCACCTTGTGATTCTGCCAAAATCTTGTCTATCGCAGTTATAGCCTCATCGTGCTTCCCCATATCAAAATATGAACTGACTATCTGCGATAATGCCTGTGTCCTAAACTCGCTATCTGGATATTTACTTAATAACTGGCTAAAAGCATCTATTGCCTCTGTTTGCTTATTTAGCTGTAAAAAACATAGACCGCGCCAATATGTCGCATCATCTCCATATTCAGAATCAGGATCAACCCTTGAAAAATCCAATAATGCGGAGTTATAATCCTGCTGTTGAAATCTACATTGACCCATATAAAATCTGGCAGGATTTGCCCATTCAGTATCTTTATAGTTCAGAACCTGCTTAAATTCTCTATATGCCTTTGTGTAATCCTTTTCCATCAGATATGTATAAGCTATGCTATACTGAGCGTCGTCTGCTGTTTGGCTATTTGGATATAATTCTAAGATTTTTCCGTATTCATAGCGAGCTTCTGGATATTTCTTTTGAGTATAAAGTATCTCTGCAATACCATATTGGGCTTCTGCTAATCCCTCTTTAAATTCTGGGTATTCGTGCATATATCTATCAAAACTTCGCCTTGCCTCATCTAACATATTCAATTCTATATAAGCTTGACCGATCTTTAATGCCGATCTTGCAGACAATTGTCTTAATTCGGAGTAATTACTCAAAACTTTCTGATAGGCAGAAATTGCATCTTGCCATTTTCCTAATGCGAAACTGCATTCTGCTGAAAGAAAGGTCGCTTCGCCTGCAAGTTGATTCTTTGGATATTTTTCCGCAAAGCTTTTAAAAGCCTGTCCTGCTAACTCATAACGTTTCAGGTTATATAGTGCCAATGCCCTTGAATATGATGCAGATTCTATTTCCTTTGCAGAAGGATAATCCTTCATTAGACGGTCAAAATAAGTCAAAGATTCATTATACTTGCCAAGCTTATATAACGAATCGCCGATCTGATAAAGTATGAATGAAACTGATTCTGGTTCCTTTATCTTCTGTAAAACTTCCTGATAAGCCCTTATCGCTTCCTCAGATTTTCCTTCTTGCGCCCAAGCATCGGCAATCCCTCTCAACGCGTCCAATTGCAATTCGCTTGCTGGATAATCGCTCAAAAGTCGTTTATATTGCTCAATTGCCTTTGAATATTCACCAAGATGAAATGCACAATACCCTATAAAGAGCCTTGCATCATCGGCTTTATCACTTTTCGGATAGGTTTGGATAAATTTCTCAAAATACTCTCCTGCCATCCTATATGCCGATTCTTGATAGAGATTATAAGCGAAAGTATAATCCTCTTCCTCTCCACAAAAACCACTATATATGGCATAGAGAGCCATTAATAAACATATTATTATAATTAAAATTCTTTTCATAACGAATGCAACTCCTGCCATAAACAATTTTCAATGATGCATTAACTAAAAGCATAGGTAATACCTTATTTAAACTCATTAGTTAAAATGCTACTTATATCTATGAACAATACAATTATAGCATTCAAAGATATAGTTTTCAATCATTTTTTCCTCACTAAACCCTTAAATTATTATCTTTTTTTGCCAATTGCACATAGATAAACTGATATTTCGGATTTGCCATCTATGCCGATAACAGAATTCACTTCATCGTCAAAAAACGCACCTATGGCACAGCAACCTAACCCTAATGCTTCCCCTGCAAGATAGGCGTTTTGACAGATATGACCTGCATCCATATAGATATAACGGTATGCCCTCTCACGATACTTCCATTTCGTCCGCGCTAAAACCGCAGTCCATACAAAAGTCAAAGCTGATTTATCAACCATATCTTGGTCAAGTGCGGAATGGGCAAGTTCAGTGCCAAAATCCCCCTTTTTTATAACATCAAGCCTATGTTTATAAACGTCATAATGATATATGCCCTGATCTAACCCTTCAACACGTTTTACCATTATATAAGTTTCAATTGGATACAAAGCCCCCGCGGATGGTGATGTTCTAAAACTATAATCCCCTCTTTGAGCAGTTATCCCTTGAATTGCCCAAAGCAATATCGCTAAATCATTCATTGATATTGAATCTTGACTGTATTGACGAATTGATCGCCTATTTCGGATCACATCCCAAATAGATTTCACCTGTGGCAGATCGGGTTCTGGCAACTCTACAAATTCCGCGTTTGGATAGGTTTTATAGAATACAGATATATCTGGGAATATTAACCTTCCGCCAGATGTGCGATCTCTATAATATTTTGTCTCCGAATGATAAATGTCTCCTATATTTTCTGATCTACTCATATTATTACCTCAAATATTGTCCTTAATCAGAGCAGTTATTTTATAGATAGATTTTACCATTTCTCTTGATAACTTCCAAATCTCTAAATCTTCAAACCTTTCCACTCCCATGTTATCAACCTTCCAATCTTCAACCTTCAACCTTTAACTTTCAACCTTTAACCTTCAACCATTCACATTGTCTTATCATTCCATTCACATATCCGATAGCATAAGCAGAAGCGATCTCATTAGCCTGCTCACTGACAACCTTTGGCATGTGTTCTGGTAAAACGATCGGATCAATCTTATTCTGCTCAATAGCGGAAGTGACCAAATTGATGATGTGCGGTAAATTTATCTCACCTTGTCCCATGTGAACATCAACCCATTTATTGCCTTCCTCAACTTTTATATCTCTTATATGTATCATAAAAAGTCTATCTCCAAGCACATCAAGAGTTTTGTTTAAATCTTGTGTAATATCCAACGGAGAAACTATTTGGAGACAACCTAAGCACATATTGATTCCGATATATTTATTAGGCACAGCGTCAAATAACTGCTTAAAAGTTATACGATCTCGGATTATATATTCAGGTGACCAGCCGACATGACTGGCAATCTTAACATTATTTTTTTCCGCATGTTCGGCTAATTCAAGATAGAATTTGATAATCCGATCCCATTCTTGATAAAGATTTTGCGTCCCTGACGATTTAAGAGCACAAAATAGATGCCCTATCTCTATTCCTGCATCGCCTATTCTTTTTATTTTGTCGTAGAAATTTTGCAATTCGTTTTTTTTAGGTGCATCGCCAAAGATCATATCTTCCCTGACCCAGCCAAGTTCCATCATTGCAAGCGTTATGCCCTCTTTGGCGAATTGTTCCTTAAAGCCTGAAAGATCGTCTGTCCAATGCCCTGAGCATAGATATTTTATATTAAATGCATGACAATAATCTATTGTCTTGCCTATATCATTGCCAATAACACCGAAGTGTGTCGCTAATCTCATCGCTATCCCTCCGATTTATTATGGAAGATTTATTATGGAAATAGATCAAGCTGATCGTTTGTAACTTTGCGGACAGTTCTTGCATCAAGCCTTTCTACTCCCTGTTTAGCAGAAACTCCATCGCAATAATCTGATCTTGTGTATTCAACTATAATTTCCATCGGTTTTGACAGGACAAAAGGACGAGCATCTTTTATTATTGATATTGCCCTACGCGCTGATTCCCTTATTCTATTCCTTGCTTCATCAAGATCGACAAGCTTTGCACGATTGCGTCCAATGCCACACTTGACAATTGCTGTCTCAACAGGATTAAAGAATTGTTTAGCTTCAATACATGCAGCCTCATCACCACTGACCATTACAAGTGGAACGCCGAACGCACCAGCGACCATTGCCCATTGACCAAGTTCGCCCATTTTGCGACGATTTACCGAATAGTTAAACCATGTTAGAGATGACTGCGTATGATCTAAGAAACCGTTTATTGTTCCTGCCATAGCATGCGCTCCGATAAAAAATGTCGCGTTATAACTTTCATCTAAAATGCCCCACCATTTTTTGTTTGGCTTTGTGTCATTTTCTGCCCGTTTATCAAGCATTTCAAGTATGAAATTTCCTCCGCCACCATGACTGTCAAGAACCGTTACGTGATCTGCACCACCAGCGAAAGCACCATCAACCGCAGCATTGAGATCAAGCATTAAATTTTCTAAGGCTTCTCTATGCCTAACATGATCGCGTGCCATCATGTCTATATTGTCAATGCCACTTATTCCTTCAAGATCGGTATGAATGTAAATCTTCATTGATAATCCCCCTTTTGATATATTAGAACAAACTTTTTGATCATACTAACGCCAGAAGCCATAAAAACGTTGTCAAAATACCTAACATCTTAAATGCTATTCTGTTGACCATTTTATCAGAAAGGATAGCATTCCCGAAAACAATGATAATTGGCTAAAAATGTTTCGTTGATCCGATTTTGATAAGTACTTTATAACTTTCGCTAAAGCTATCACATCTTTTACATCTAATCCACAGTTAGTGGCTATTTGGGCGCATTTTTCAACCGTTATAGGGAACTCGGATTGTGAAAACCTTCCGCCGATAATGCCAATTAAGTTTTTGTCTATAACAATAGGGATAGCGAAATTCATTAATCCACAATAGCATGGAGAGAGTATCGGCTGTTTAGTCCTTTTTACATCCTTAAATCTCGTTTGTTGTGAATTTTGACAACGCCTTAGCCCTTCATCACTATTTCTTATTAATTGACATAACTCGTGATGATTTTCATCTGACTTTAATATTGATGCTCCTGATCCCGTAACCGCCCATAGTATCTTCGCACCGATGATCTTGTCAATTAATTCTTGTATTTCCTGCCATTTTGAACTTATCAATAATTCTTTTAGTATTTCGGCATTCATTTTTCATTCTTTTATTGATTATAATCCGCTTAAATATTTTAAGTCGTATTTGCCTTCTTTTCCTTCAAAATAGATACACTTTCCATCATCAGAAGCCTTGAATTTACCTAACTCTAAATCATTATATCTAATTGACCATAAACCCGGCTTGAGATCACAGACAAGTATCCTGAAATTGCCATTTAAATCAAGCTTAGCTAAGTCAAGTAAATTCCCGTCCTTGCTAAATACGACAGCATAACCCAATATTTTAGCACCGATAAGATTATCTTGATCAATTTTAACAACCTCTATGGTGTCATCTGTTTTTTTATCCATAACCGACATCACATGCAGGAATATATCATATTCGTTATTTTGTGATGGAGAAACTTCAACTCTCCATTCTCCTCCTTCTGTGATGCCATCTTTATGTGCTGGGTAGTTCTTTTGAACGCTCTCAATCCAAAATTCCTTATCTTTTCCACCGATCTTTCTAATCTCTGATTTTTCTGGCATAAGGCTTTTTACAACTAACTTCCCGCTATATTCGCCATTATAGGCTTTTCCATCTCTGATCACCGTTATTGTTTTATTCTCAATTTTTGGCTCTTGGATTGAATGGAGAAGCCAAGTCTTTTTAAAAGTTAGGTCTTTTGACTTTACCCTATCCATCACAACAAAAACACATGGATATTTCTCGTTACGTGTGTTAAAAGCAACCATTGAACGAGTAACCATATCTGCTTTCTTTGTAGAGTATGCGTTTGTGATGTCACCCGAGATATAGCTATATTCTGGATTAACTTTATCTGGACCAAATTCAAAAGTGGTCACCTGTCCCATTTTATAGTCCTTTGTCAAAAGCGTATCAAGGTCTTTCGGATGGTCACTTCCTTCGGGCCATCGCTGTCCACCGTCATTGACCGAACCTTTTCCCATCTCTTCGCTTGGATCAAATATGAGAAGACCGTTTTTAGATATTGTCTGATGGAGGTAGTTTTTCCAATGATCATTTCCATATTCGTCATAGACGCCTGATGATATTGCAAGCGCTCCGCGATAATAGATTTGGAAAGTCCCAAAGTCTTTGCATTGATGGTTGCCGAAGAAATATTCGCCTATACGCATCTGAACAATCGCATCGTTACTATCAACACCCATAGTCCAGCCCGTTCTTGCGATCATCTCGCCCATAGGGCTTGGAAAATACTTGGTTAATGGCAATTCACTGATAGGTCTCTTTTCTGCGTTTGGCTCTTTGAATAAAATCTCAAAAATACAGTCAAAATCGCCATAATTGTTGAAAAAGTCGGATTCAGCCATCGTCATCAAATACGGATCGCTATAATAGCTTGCGGTCATCAATGCTAATAATCGCTTGCGTGGATCATTGCCTCTCTCGTTAAAGGTATCTCCACTGTGTATCTGTTGACCATCTGGACGCATATTATAGATCATCTGATAAGGGACAAACTGTTGTTCGCGAGTGAAAACATCACCAGCTCCTATACGGCGAAATAGCCAACTGACCGCTTGATCGTGCTGAAATCTCGTCTGAAAATAGGAATCGCCTTGATGATGCATGTGAGATTGATAAACAAAATTTCGGACAGGGACAAATTTCTCAAAAAATAGCCTTGCAGATGCGTCATACATCTTCTTTGATTCATCATAGATCGCTATGCCTGCGGGAATTTGACCTGTAAGAACCCAACCTTCCGTATCATGCCCTACAACCGCATGTCCATTTGGATTAGCAGGATAACCCGGACTGTGCGATGATGCTATGTTTTCAAGTTTTTTGATAAATTTTTGCTTTTCATCATCGTTTAATAGATCATAACACCAATCATAGACACATGCCCCTATATGTAAAAGATTAGAAAATACTCGCCCTGCATAATCAGGATTATCTGCATATTTGTCCGCATATTCAAACCATAGTTTTATGGCATCTCGTCCTGATTCTACATTATCAGTCATCAGATATACAAAAGCCTTACATGCTGGATTATCCGATTTCTTTATTAAATTCCAAGCCCTGCTAAACTCTGGCAGATCCAATTTCTTTTTGATATTAGGCAGGTCTGATGATCTGATATAAACTCTTGGATGTCCCGTCGGCACTGATGGTATTTTAACGCTCGCGGAGTTGTGAATGCTTTCAATTTTTGAATTAACCTCTGTCATTCTCTCTGTTAGAACTTCCCATGGCTCATCTTTGATATTCACTAACCCATAATTGCTGTTTTCTCCGTCAAATCTGCCTTCCGCAGGCTCATCAGTGTATTCAAACCAATGATAACCAACAGCATAAGGCAATTTCATCAACATTGTAACATAATTAGAAAAACTATCAGCACGGTCTTTTTGTGTGGCAACGGGAACGCCTGCACCCTTTGTATTAGGCAGTCCTGAGTCCATAGCCTTAAATGAAAATTCTGTTATCATTATCGGCTTTCCTGTTATCTTGTGGATTTCATCTAACTTATCTACTGGCGGTAATGGACTATAATTGTTATATGACACCACATCAACATATTCGCCCATTGCAGACAAGACCTCATCAGGAGCATATCCTGCAAATCTGCACCCAAGTATAAGATGATTTGGATCATATTTCCTTATCGCATCTCGGCAGACCATAAAATATTGTCTTGCGATCTTTTCAAGGAATAGACTTTGTGCTTTCTTTATCTCTAATGCGACAGTAGATATGCTTTGCATTCCTGTTAAGATACTTATAAGCTCGTCATAAGTCTTTGCGTTAGTATTGAACGCTTGATTGGCTTTATCAAGGTTGCCATAGACTATTTGAATTCCAGCGATGATCATCTCTTTTGGCAGATTTTGCTTACTGATCTCCGATGTCAATTTGGCGAGAAACTCATCTGTCATCAGATCGTTAAAAGATTCCGCTTTCGTTCCAAAGGCTTCATTTACCTTGCTGATACTGCCATAAACTTGTGTAAGATAAAGCATGGCAATCTCTTTTGGCAGTGTCCGCTTGATTTGAGGTTTACCAGAAAGCTCAGATTGCGCCTTTTGGACTGACTCACCTAATTTGGATAGATCATTTATAGTGAGAAGATCATCAAAACTGTTGAGTTTAACCTGCCATGCAGAATTAAAATTATCAATATTTCCATACATTTCAATAAGTGTGGCAACTAATGCCTTTTTGCCATCTGATTCTTTTGGCATTACCATAAAATCATCAAAAAGCGTCCTATTTGACCGCCAATCTGCACCCCATCTAAGTTCATTATCTATAAAATATCCGATTAAAAATGGATCGTTTGCCCTTGATGAGCATATCTCTTTGGAACGTCTTTCTGCTATATTCTTAAATTCTTGGGAAAAGACATCAGAAAAAAGACCTTTCAGCCATGATGACCCCGCAGAAGCCCCTATATCCATTATGATTGTATATGGCATATTCTTATTAAATGTCTCATGATTTGACCATGCCCCGATAGTATTGAAGTTCCAATTCCATAAACGGTTGATAGAAGCGTTTGCCCAATTTTCAATGTTACCATATTTTTCTTTTGTCACCTGAGCATAGGGCGAATACCCCAAAGATGGGGCGTGATCCGCAGTATAACTGATATGATTGACACCTTTTGAGATAAAAGCGTATCCATCAGGGTCTATCAACCACCAGTTTTCGCCGATTTTCTCCACTCTGAAAAAACCTGTCGGTTTTGATTTTATGGCAGTCCATCCGCCATATTTGCTATATTGTTCGCTTGTATTATTAGCTAAACTTAATATCGCTATAATCGTTAAAAGGCTCATCATTTTTCATCTCCAATTTATATCTCTCCAAGATTAATCATTTCAAATAATGGATTTTCTTTAATGTCTATCGGTAATTGAATAATTGATCGCTTGCGAGATGATTCAAAAGTCGCTATTATCACTTCCAAAGTCGCCCTTGCGCTAGATGCGTCCAAAAGATGCTTTGATCCTGTTTCTATACTTTCAATCAAAAGCCTTACTATCTCTGCGTGAGCCGAAGGAAGTTTGGGCAATTCCAATTCTTTTATAGCACCATTCTTTATCAATCTCACCCATGGACGCCCAGGAGTAGGCGCATCGCCATCAATCTCTATTTGACCTTCTGTTCCTCTCAATATTATATGGTGATAATTTGATCCCTCAACACCTTTCCACAGAGGCTCAAAATACGCATTGCCATCGTCTTTGGTGAGATTTGCTCCGCCAAGTGTCAGAATTGTCCTTATACCATTATTAAAATTGAATATGCTTATTGTAGCATCCTCTACCAAACTTCCCCATGCGGAACGATGAGTCCTTGAATCAATCTGTCCAAAAACCCAACTTATAGGCAGATCGTCTGCATACCATCTGAGTAGGTCAATCGTATGTGTCCCATCAACGAGTAAGCTTGTCCATGGGTGACCGTGTGCTTCCATAGATACTAATTCGCCAATTGCACCATCTTTTAAGGCATTATAAGCACAAACATATTGCGGAGAAAAACGTCTCTGATGACCAATTATAAGCACTGTGTTTGATTCTTTACAAGCGTTGATCATAGCATCTGCTTCACCAAGACTTAAAGCTATCGGTTTTTCACAGAATATAGCCAAAGGCTTATATTTTGCGGAATCAATTGTCATCGGCGCGTGTAAATGATGATGTGAACAAACACTGACAATTTCAGGGCGTTCTTTATCTAACATCTCGTTATAGTCAAGATAACGTCTCTCTTTTGGAATTCCAAATCTTTCGCCAAAAGCGTTGACAGCGTCTTGATTAATATCTGCACATGCTACTATTGGAATATTATTTGACTGATAGCCATGTGCATGCGCACCAGAAATACGACCACAAGCGATAACAACTGCTCTATATTCTTTTGATTTATCGGACATAATTAACCTCTTTTCAGTAATAATTTCAGTAATAATTCAAAAATGGGAAATGACATAAAATCACTTATCACTGATTATGACAGAAATATTATCAAAGATCAAGATATTAAAGTTAAAATTGACCTTGCATAACCGCGTATAGGTTAGGAGTGAGATTTGATGATATAGATGTATGGATTGATATATTAGTTGTTTGAGGGGACTTTTTGGATTTTATAATTGCAGAAACTCTTGCATCAATTGCACTAATTACATGATTAAGCACTACCATGCTTAGGCAAACTTTCGCCTGCTTATATTTTTTATTTGCTGAACCACGCATGCTATAAGCTGTTGCACGGTATTTTGATATAAGTTCATTGCCCTGTTCATCTATCTTTTCCTCAGGAATATCTTTCCAATAGAATTTGCCAACTCTGTCAATCGGTTCTCCGTTGTTTTCTGTATAGACGTAGTGCCAATTATCCGTCTGTGTTGCATGTTCATAGTCCTCTAATGTCCAGTCCTTTGTGGATTTTGTGGGGGAATCTTCCTCAAAAGCGATATGTTCATCAACATAGCTCGTATAGCTGTCGCGAAGGTTATTGGCACGTCCATTAAGCACTATATAAGCTGACCAGAAGGCGATCTCAGACGCTATAAAGGCAATTCCCTTTTTTGATCCGATATACAATTCGCCTGTTCCGGGTGCGACAGCAGAGAATAGAAATGCCTTTGTTGGTGATTTTTGACTTATAGATGGTTGATTGGCAAGTTGGCTTGATAGTTCCTGAGTGTCTATAAGGGAAAAATTTTTGTCATATCCAAAGCATAAAGCGGAACACATAAAGATAATAGAAAAAATTATTATCTGGAATCTGCTATTTTGCTTTATAATTA
>Ga0078972_1005023_pt1 | contig 34608 bp, 33 predicted proteins | sample YelNatPaOPGAMG01_FD_67568 | JGI IMG/M metagenome (GOLD analysis project Ga0078972, IMG submission 67568) | Hot spring thermophilic microbial communities from Obsidian Pool, Yellowstone National Park, USA - OP-RAMG-01 (SPADES assembly) (version 2) | ecosystem: Environmental > Aquatic > Thermal... | reverse complement strand
AGTAGCGATCCCGCAGCGCCGCCAATTCCTGGGGCTGTACCACCAATTCCCAAACGCGGCCCTCCACGCGCGCGAGCATTTCGGGGACCGTGCCTTCGAACCTAATGCGACCTTCATGGAGCACGGCAACGCGATCGGCTACCGCTTGCACATCTTCGATCAGATGTGTCGAGAGAATAATCACACGCTCACCGCCCAGCTCCGCCAGGAGGGAACGGATGCGGATGCGTTCTGCAGGATCTAGGCCGGCAGTCGGTTCGTCCACAATGAGCAATTTGGGGAAGTTCAGCAGGGCTTGCGCCAGTCCTACCCGTTGGCGCATACCGCCGGATAGCTCACCCACACGGCGGTTACGGAACTCTCCAAGGTTCACGCGTTCGATCACTTCCTCGATCTGGCGCCGGCGAACCACGGGATCGGAGAGGTTGTACAGCAAACCGACGTAATCCAGCGTTTCATATGTTGTGAGGGCTGGGTATAGCCCGAAGTCCTGCGGTAGGTACCCCAAGATGGACCGCACCTCATGCTTCTGGCGTCGCACGTCGAACCCGCACACGCGGGCCGTACCGCTTGTTGGCTCCAAAATGGTGGCAAGGATGGACATTAGGGTGCTTTTGCCGGCGCCGTTTGGGCCCAGCAGAGCAAAGACACCGGCCGGAATGGTGAGGGACACCTCATGAAGCCCCACCACTCCGCCTTCATACTCTTTGCGCAGCTTCTCGATGACCACCTGGGTAGAGGTCGCTGCCTGGCTGCCTTGGGGGTTAGAAACTGCCATCCTTGCCTCCGGAAGTGAGTGCGCCGTCAAGAAGGATACGCCGGACCGCATTGTTGGATACGTCTGTTACGTAGATACGCCCCTGACTGTCTGCTGCGATGCCTGCAGGTGTTCCGAATCCCGCATGTTCCCCATCGCCGTCGCGGAAGGCGAACATCGGCCCACTCCGTCGGCACAGCCCGGCCAGCACCTCGGCTCGAGCTCCTTGCAATAGAAAGACCGCTCCTTGACGGGCATCTGAAAGAATCAAGTTTTTGCCGACGCAGCATAGAGCGAGCGGCGCATCCAGGGCAGGAAGGTCATCGGCGGTAGCAGACGGATCATCATACGCCATCAAGATGTGCCGTAGCCTTGCGCTGCCTACGTGCAGAACACCGTCATCCGTAGTGATGGCCAGGTTGAGCGGCGTAGGGAACGCGCCAACAGGTACTACTGCTACAGAGAGGGGGCGGCCGGATATTCTCGCCAGTGTGGACACTCGCAAGGCTGTACCGCTTGGGCGCAGAAGACGTATGCATCGGTTTCCCCAATCGGCAACCAGCAGCCATTGAAGCCCCGGCCCAGGCGATGCCAGAACGGCTATGGGCAGTCGGAACCTCGCGCTGGTGCCGTCGCCATCGGCATAACCCGCCGCACCGCCTGCCACCGTCCACACGCGCCCATCCCTGATTGCGCGGATGCGGTTGTTGAGCGTGTCGGCCACGAAGACCGTGCCGTCACCGGCAACCGTAACCCCGGAAGGCATATGGAACAGGGCCTTGGAGCATTCCCCATCGGCGCATCCGGCTTCGCTTCCGGCGATTGTGGTGGTAGTCCCATCAGGGCGGACGAGGCGGATGCGATTATTGCGAGCGTCCGCAACATAGAGAGCTTCTCCGTACGCCGCGATGCCCGTAGGACCGTCGAAGCGCGCCTTCCATCCGGGGCCGTCCGTACTGCCGGGCGCCACGGATCCTGCCAGCGTGTCCACGCGCACGTCGGGCAGGCCGCGAATCACTAACTGCGTTCCTCCGCCGGATGGACCTCGAGGCTGCATCGGGCCTGCGGGGATGCGGTGCACGGCCACAAGTCCTTGCCACCACCAGTATTGCACGGCGGCCAGCGTGGCGATGATCAGGACCGCCGCCAGCCTAGGATCCACATTCCGTTTAATTGTTGATTTGTAACGCGTCATATCTGGGCTATTGCACCGGCGTAAGCCCCATCAGAAGGGCGCAACGAACACATCGCTTGCTTTCCCGTGGGCGCCGGCCGGCTGAAGCAGCACCTCGTTTTCCCCAACGGCTAATGCTTGGGAATCGGCCGGAAGCCGTATGGGGTGAACAAGTTCCAACCCCTTATCTGCAGGCCAAACCTTAGGAGTTGGAGTGGCGTCTACCATCCAGAGTTTGCCATCGGCGTAAAAGAGTGCTCCCGGCGCCGGAAGCCAGACCGCCAACGTTTGGAGGACGCCCTTGGCATCTGCCAAATGAACCTCTGCCGCGATACTGGGATCTGAACATTCCGCACTTGGGCCTAGCCAAGCTACTCCCCTGCCCGGGATGACGGCCGTGGAATAGATAGACGTATCCCCCACGATGCGCCTGGCCGGTCCGCCCCCAATTGGGACTACGTAAATCGCCATGGTTTGAATGCCCGTTCCCTCGGTTGCAACCACGTAAAGGTCGGCGCCGTCCGTACCCGCGATATTTGCCTTCGGCACCGGTAAGGTAGCAATCGGTTCCGGGGGACCAGCTCCGGCAGATGCCATCACATGTACGGTAGATTGCAGCGCAGGAATAGGAGAGGAGGGTGCGAAGCCTGGAACCGTGCTCGGCCAGAACACCGCCCGGTTCCCGATGCATGGCGATCCGATGGGATGCGTACTTTGGGCGAGGATCCGCACGGACCCGGTCGTGGGGAGCACGCGCACGCTCCAAGTGGCGCCCTGGCGCTGCGTCCATGCAATTTCATCGGACGTGGCGTCGAAGCCAACAATCTCATCAGCAGTAGCCAGGAGCGTTTCCTGACCGTGTTGAACGCGGACTAAGCGCTGTTGGGACGTTGCGTTGTTCTCGATCCAGAACCAGGCATCGCCGACCCGACGGGCACGCACTGGAACTCCTTGGGCGTGTACAAGGAGACGCGGCGTCCTCCGTTTGGCGGCAGAGGAGGCAGCAAAGCCGCCCGCTATGCATACGCCCAAAGCCGACGCCAGCACGATTAGCGCTTTGATCCTCACAGCGGAGTGCGTCCCCTCATAATGGCGAAAAGTCCGTACATGCGTTTACTGCAGCGCGGCGACGGATAGTTGGCTTCACGCGTGCGGGAATCCTGCATGAGCGTGCTTCAGCCCAGCCATTGATTCTCGGCGCATTCGGGGGAACGCGGGCAAGCATCCAGTGGGCCCATTTTGAGAGGCTGGGTACTCTAGGTGCGTGTACGCGTGAGGGCGCGGCGGTGGTAAGCTGCGCCCTTCGTTGGGTTGACATTGCACCCCAGCATTGGTAGAATTGCTTTTACCTCTTTTGCGCGCCTGAGCGCCCATGCTTCTAAGCATCGCCATCCGCAACTTCGCCATCATAGACCGGTTGGAGGTCGAGTTTGGTGGCGGCCTGAACGTGCTCACCGGCGAAACGGGAGCCGGTAAATCCATCATCGTGGGTGCCCTCACCCTTCTGCTCGGCGGGCGGTCCACCGCAGATTTGGTGCGGACGGGTGCAGACCGCGCCATGGTAGACGGCGTGTTTGACGTAAGTGGAAGCCCCGGCGTGTGTGCGGCCGCGGCGCACATGGGTTTCGATCCGGAGGATGGCAAGATCCTAGTGTCTCGCGAGGTAACGTCGGCCGGAAAGAGCAGCGCGCGCATCATGGGGCGGCCGGCAACACTGGCGCAACTACGCGATCTTGGGGATTTGTTGGTGGACCTCCATGGCCAACATGAGCACCAATCCCTCCTTTCGGTTCCGCGCCATCTTGACATCTTGGATGAGTGGGCAGGCTCGGAGGTGGCCGCGCTTCGCGCTCAGGTGGCCCGCACGTATGCGCGGCTGAGAGCGTTGGAGGCCGAGCGGAAGGCCATGGAATACGACGAGCGCGAACGGCTGCGCCTGATGGACCTCTATAAATACCAATGCGACGAGATCACCTCGGCCGATCTGCGCGTAGGCGAAGAGGAGGAACTGCGTACCGATGAACGGCGATTGGCCAACGCCCAAGCTCTAGCGCAGATTTCCGCAGGAGCCTATGACCTCCTAGCCGGGGATGGGGGCGCCCTGGAACAATTGGCCGCGGCGACACGCCTTTTGAGCGATGGGATGCGCCTGGACGATTCCCTGGCGTCGCTGTCGGACACTCTAGATGCCGCACGGTATCAATTGGAGGAGCTGGCGCGGGACCTGGCGCGATATCGGGACAACATCGAATTCAATCCGGTGCGCCTGGAGCAGATCCAGGATCGGCTGGAGCAGATCCGCGTGCTTAAGCGCAAGTATGGAGACACTGTGGAACAGATCCTGGAGTTTGCCCAACGTGTGCGGAACGAGCTGGCTGCCCTGGATCAGGTTGAACTGAGATCTCAGGGGCTGGAAGCCGAATGGGAGCAGTGCCGCCGGGAGTTTGACCGGTTGTGTCAAGATCTTACGAATCGGCGCCATCAGGCGGCAAGAGAATTCGGGGAGGCAGTGAAGCGGGAACTTGCCGAACTCGCCATGGAGAAGACGCAGTTCGAGGCCCACGTGTCGCCTTGCGATGCAGGAGAGCGTGGCGCGGATTATGTAGAATTTCTGATTGCGCCGAACCCTGGTGAGGCCATGAGGCCGCTGGCCAAAATCGCGTCCGGGGGCGAAATCAGCCGCGTGATGCTTGCCATCAAGAGCGCCATGGCAGCCCAAGATGCCCTCCCCACCATGGTGTTCGACGAGATAGATGTGGGGGTTGGAGGCCGCACCGCGAGCGTAATTGCCTCCAAGCTCCAAAGCCTGGCTGCAAAAAGCCAAGTGCTCTGCATCACCCACCTGCCACAGATCGCCGCGCGCGCAGATCGGCACTATCTCATTGAGAAAGAGCTCAGCGATGGGCGAACCTCCGTGCGCATTACCCCTTTGGCTGCGGAGGCGCGTGTGCGAGAAGTGGCCCGGATGATGGCCGGCACCCATATCACGGACACAGCGTTGCGGCATGCCCGCGAACTCCTTCGGACACCATGACGCCCTTCTTGGGCCAGTGCCGTAGGTTGTGCCGTCTCGCCCTGGTATTGGGATTCCTCACATGCTGTTGCCCGGTGCGTGCCCAGCCCGAAGCCGTCCTCATCTTGTTCGATGGATTAGCGCCGGACGATTTGGCCCCATCGCGGGCGGGCGCCCTGCAACTGCTCGTAACGCGGGGGGCTGTGGGGTTAATGAATACCGCCACGGGGCCAGGGCCGCGCCCGATTGCCGCCGTGATGGCTATGGCTTCGGGCAGCCTTGCTCCGGCAGAGCCCACGGATGCACTCGCGTTTGAGCCGGCGGAGCGCGTGGAGGGCGATCCTGCTGCAGTCGTATATGAGCGCCGCACCGGCATCCGTGCGCCGGCTTGGGCCCAAGCACTCCATTTGGGGATCGCATCTCTCACACGCAGGCATCTGCAAAAGACGCTTCCGAATGCGCTCACTTCCCGATCGAGGGCCGTGCCGGCCATAGCAGTTTGCGGCAATGCCGATACCTCAGCGCCTTCCAGACCGGTGGCTCTCTTTGGAATGGATGAACTGGGCGTCGTGCGCCATGCGTGCATCGGCCGAGAATGCCTGTTGCCTGCCCGTGGCATGCCCTGGGGGGTGCGCGATCGAGTGTCGCTGCTCCTCCAGAAGATCTCAGGTTGGCATGGGATGGTGGTAGTGGTCCAGATTGGAGACGCAGCGCGTTCAGAGGCATCCAGGCCGCTGGTAGGCCCGATGACCTGTCGCAAAGCTCACGATGCCGCCCTCAAAACCCTGAACGAGCTTGTTACAGGGCTTCAGCGCCTGCCGGCGCCTCCACACCGGATTGCAGTCGTGTCACCGGAGGTTCCCGGCCAATCTTCCGGCAGCCGCGACCGGTTGGCTCTGGCGGTGTTCTGCGGCAAGGGCATCCGGCCCGGCCTCCTTACCTCGGCGACCACACGCACGCGGGGCCTTATCGCCAATGTGGATGTGGCTCCGACACTATTGCATTGGCTTGGTCTGCCCGCGCCGGTTACGATGACCGGGCATGTGGTGTACTCTGTGCCTGCATCGGATGCTGTGGGGGAAGTACGCAGGCTAGATCGGCGAACACAGTTGAACCAGCGTGTGTTGCTTCCGTTGTTTCTCTTGCTGGGCGGTGTGCTGGCCCTATGCCTTTTTGGCGCCGCGTTGGTGTTGGCCGGGTACCTGCCTGCACTGCCCGTGCGGTTAGGCGTTCTAGCGCTCATGAACATGCCCCTTGCGCTCATGCTGGCAGCCGCGATACCGCTGGCAGGTACCGGCCACCTCATTGGTGCGTGTTTGTTGCTTATGGGGACCCTGGCATTAGCGGAAGATGGCGCAGGGCGCATTCTGAAGCAGGACGTGTTGGCGGTATTTGCCGGCGTCACGGGTGCGGCAATCAGCCTAGACACGCTCTTTGGGTTGGGAATGATACGCTTCTCGGTCCTCTCGGGTTACCAGATCCAGGGCATTCGGTACTACGGTATCGGGAATGAATACATGGGCGTCTTGGTGGGCGTAGCCCTCTTGTTGTGTTTCCTCTGGCAAGGGAAACCCGCCGCGAGGATCGGGATGCTGGCAGGAATTGCTCTGCTCTTGGGGTTGCCCTGGTGGGGTGAAAATGCGGGAGGGTTCGTCACGGCGGTTGTAGCTCTTGGAGCGGTTTGGCGCGGAGGGAAGGGCAAGCACCTGGGAATTTGGGGTGCCATCGGTTGGTCGGTAGCGGGGTTGGTCGGCGCTCTGGTTCTGGCGGAGCTGGATCGGGCGATCTCAGGAAGCAGCGCCGGGCACATGGGCGCCGCACTGGCCGCGACTCAGCAGGCCGGTTGCTCCTACGCAGCGAAGATCGCCTGGCGCAAGGTAGCCATGAACTTGCGCATATCTACCCAGCCTTACACCGTTGCCGCGTTAGTGGGTGCCGGCCTGATGGTTGGATATGCGCGGGGTATCCTCCGGCCCCGGCTTGAGCGCTTGGCGCAAGCACACGCGCGCTGGTGGGAGATGCGCGTCCCTTGTTTTTGGAGCGGTTTGGCCGCCCTGGTGTTCAACGACTCTGGGATCGTGGCTGCCCTCTTTATATTGGCAGCATTCCTGCTAAGCGGCCTCTATTACGCTCTGCAGGATCAGGGCATAACACAGATAGAGGGCAAGGGGCAGATTGCCCGCGCGCCCTAGCCGCCGAGGGCCTTCGGCAGAACGTATTTTGTCGGGGATTCCCGCCCGTTACCGCTCGTAGGAGCTGCGACGCGGGGGGCGCTCTCGTTCCCGCGCTACATTCACCACCAGGCGACGGCCTCCGTATTCACTCCCGTTGAGGGCGGCGATGGCGGCGTCCGCTTCGCCGTCATTCTTCATCTCAACGAACGCGAAACCCCGGGCCTGGCCGGTGACTTTGTCGGTTACGATGATGGAGTCCACAACTTGCCCGTAGGGTTTGAAGAGGGCCTCCAATTGATCTGCGGTTGTGGCATAGGGCAAGCCACCTACATAGATGCGCTTCGACACGTTGGATACTCCTTGGAGGTTGTGCTGGGCCCTACGGGGGATGCTTCTGGAACTCCGCGATGGGGGCCGCACCGTCCCGGGGTTTGGCACCATGATATCACGCGCAGTATAACATGGTCGTGCAATCCGGTCAAGAAGCCTTTTGGTAATAGATGAGGTGCTTCTTGTGGATGGACTGCGCCTAAAAGCGTTCAAACCGCTCCACATCCACAACAAACACTACCGCGCCTCCAACAAGCACTTTCACGGGGGAGGGCATAAATGTTCCTACGGGGGCAGCATCGGGCGGCAGTACATTTACAAATTGCTCCCGCGTCTTACAACTTTCCCCGATGACCTCCATTACCCGGTCCACCTGCTTCTCCTCTACCCCGATGAGGAGCGTAACGTTGCCCTCGCGCAAGAAGCCACCCGTGCTGCCGATCTTGGTGAACTTGAACCCATTGCGCAGCAGCGCTTCGGTGATGCGGCCCTTGTCTCGGTCGTGCACTACGGTGATCACGAGTTTCATAGAATGCTCCTCCGCGTTCGTGGCTAAAATGGGTGCGCTTCGGCCGGAAGCGCGCTGCGATTGGGGAGCTGCACCCCAACACGAGATTTCAGGACATCCAGCACGTGGTGATGCACTAAGTGCACCGGCAGGCTTGCGTCTATTACTGCGAACCGCTCAGGCTCCTGAGATGCCAGGTCGAGGAATCCGTGACGTACGCGCCTATGGAAATCCTCGTCTTCGGCTTCCATGCGATCGCGGCTGGACGAGCGCTTCAGGCCCATTACAGGGTCCAAGTCAAGGAGAATGGTGACATCTGGTGCTAGGTTCTGCGTGGCGAAGCCGTTGAGGGTCCGTAGCCAATCCAATGGAAAGCCGCGGGCATATCCTTGGTAGGCCAGCGTTGAGTCGGCATATCGGTCGCATAGAACCCATACAGATGAGGCGAGTGCCGGCGCAATCGCCTTCTCGACGAGCTGTGCTCTGGCAGCCAGGAAGAGCAGGAGTTCCGCTCTCGGCGTGACATCTGCCTCCGGAGAGAGGAGCACAGAGCGTATCTGCTCGCCGGCAGGCGTGCCGCCCGGTTCTCGAAAGGACACGACGCCGATACCTGCTTGCTTAAGCGCCGCCTCTAGCAGAGCTATCTGAGTGGTCTTGCCGGAGCCCTCCACGCCTTCAAAGGTAACAAAGACACCTTTGGGACGTGATGTGCCAACATAGGACCCATGGAGCACGGTGTATCCCTTTCCATGCGTGCGCGTGAACGGTCGTCCAGAGCCCTCATGCGGCCGGCATGATGCGCACGCGACGCCGGGGTTCCACGCCCACGCTTTCGGAAACAAGCTGGTATCGTTCCACTAGTTGATGCTGCAGGCGGCGCAAATAGCTGTTCTGCGGCGCCAGTTCCACCGGCTCACCGGTATCCAATGCTCGGCGGATACCCTCTTCCGCCTCCCGCAGCGCTTCTTCGGGATCGGCCTGTTCCAAGGCGCCAAGCTGGAACATATCGCGTACGGCGGAGGCAATTTGAGCGTAGGTGTTGCTTTTTACGATGTAGGTGGGAAGGTTGCGCTGAGATGCTTCGCGCATCTTCCCGGGTTCACGCCGATAGCTCGCCTTTAGTGCCATCACCACGTCGGCTTCGTCTACGTCCCGAGCGATATAGGCCGGCACACGCGTTTCCCGAATGGCGCGATCCAGCCGGCTCCGGCTGACGCCATACGGAAATACGCGCAACGCAGTAGGCGCCTCCCTGCGAATTCCCGGGGCAGGAGCTAAGCGGTATGCACCCTCTGTTTGCGGCGGTGTGCGTTCTTCCTGGGAGAGGCGGCCTTCGTCTGGAATTTCCCTTACCGGCGGAGCCGCTGAGGAGCGCTGAACCACTTCGATTTCGCCCAATGGATTGCGCACGCGAATCTCAGGACGAGGTTGGCGGCCCCTTAGGATGGCGTCCACGGTAGATGCCACGTCGTGGTGGATGGCGAGTTTATCCACTTCGATCATCTCGATGACTACGTCGAACGTGGGGGGCGATTTGCGCTCGAGAACCGTTTTTTGGGTGCCCCGGCGCTTGGCCTCTTCGTCTGACAGTGTCACCGCTTGGATGCCACCCACAAGGTCCGAGAGGGTGGGATTCATGAGGAGGTTCTCCAGGCTGTTTCCGTGGGCGGTTCCAATGAGCTGGACACCTCGTTCCGCAATGGTGCGGGCAGCAAAGGCTTCCTGCTCGGTGCCGATCTCGTCAATCACAATTACCTCGGGCATGTGGTTCTCCACCGCCTCGATCATTACTGCGTGCTGAAGGGACGGTTCGGCTACCTGCATTCTGCGCGCGCGACCGATGGCAGGATGGGGAACGTCCCCATCTCCGGCGATCTCATTGGAGGTGTCTACGATGACGACCCTCTTGCGCATTTCCTCTGAGAGAACCCGAGCCACTTCGCGCAGCTTCGTCGTTTTGCCGCGGCCCGGTCTCCCCAGGATCAGGATGGATTTGCCGCCCTCTACCACGTCCTGGATGATGTCTATGGTTCCGTACACAGCCCGTCCGATGCGGCAGGTGAGGCCCACGATCTTGCCTACCCGATTGCGAATGGCCGATATGCGGTGGAGGGTCCTTTCGATGCCTGCTCGGTTGTCCTTACCGAAGGTGCCTACGCGGCACACCACGTACTCGATATCCTCGTTGGTTACGGGTTGCCGCCCCAGTTCGATTACTCGGTTGGGGAAGCGGGCCTCGGGGATGCGGCCTAGATCCAATACAATCTCCAGGAGATCGTCTAGGGGTTCAGCGGTTTCGATGTGCTGCCTGATGGCTGGAGGTAAAACTTCCAGCAATTGGGCCAGGTTATCGGTGATGCGTTGCTGTTTCACTGGTTGTGCGGTGTTCACGCCTTTCATCAGTAGGGGGCTTTGGTATTGAGCAGCCCCCATGGTTACACAGTTGGATGCGGCCGAGCCAATGTTGGGTTTCGACCATAATCATGATATCAGAGGGAGGGATTGTTTGCAAGATGGGGGCGCGTGGGACAACGTTGGAGCATTAGCCGCGAAATAGTGCTGTGTCCCGCTGGAGATATCCACGCAGGCGGATAACTGCTTGGGTGTGGAGTTGGTATACACGGGATTCTGAGATGCGCAGGATCTTGCCGATTTCTTTGAAGGTGAGGCCCTCGTAGTAGTAGAGGGCAATGACCATCCGCTCTCGTTCCGGCAGTCGGTCAATGGCCGCAGCGAGGGTCCGCTTCATCTCGCGCATTTCGACCTCTGCGGCAGGTGCGGCGTTCTCGTCGTGGATCACATCGGCCAGATGAAGGCGTTCGCTGCCCTCGGATCCCACAAGCAGATCATCCAGGCTAATGAGGGTAGTGCGGCCCGTGTCCATGAGGAGCTTGTTGAACTCATCCAGAGTCATGTTGAGCTCTCGGGCCACTTCGTGTTCCGTGGGAGGGCGGCCGAGGGATGTTTCCAAGGCGAGGTAGGTTTTTTCGAGCACCTTTACGCGTTCGCGGATGGAGCGAGGCACCCAGTCTTGCTCTCGGAGCATTTCTAGGATCGCACCGCGAATGAGGGCGATGGCGTAGGTTTCAAACTTCACCTGCCGCCGAACGTCGAACTGGTCCACAGCCTTGATTAATCCCACCACGCCTGCGCTCACGAGGTCGTCCCGTTCCAAGGTAGGAGGGAGGCTCCCCACTACGCGGCCGGCCGTAATCTTGACCAGATAGGCATATTGATTGATGATTGCGTCCCGGGCGGCTGCGTCGCCGTGTTCCTTATAGCGGCGCCAAGCGGCGGCCAGCTCGGGCCCGCTCATCCCTCGAGACTTCCCTTCCACGTGTCGTAATCACTCCGGCGAAGTTTCAGGTCGCGTGCGTCTGTTGTTGTGGGTGCTCCTCATCCAGCAACTGGGCTACAGGAGTTCCCGGCTCGATCGCCATAGCTCCTGGACTAGGCGCCGAGCTTTTCTGCTCTGCTACCTGTGCTGCATCCGCAAGCAGAACCCGCATGACAGCTCCCAGGGCCCAAAACACGGCGAATGCCGATACCACGCGCGTGAGGAACACGCCTAACGATACCCCCACCGCGAGGCTTGCAACGCCAACGGCTAGCGCCGCTAACGAAGCCAACAGTGTTGGCAATGCCTGCACCAAGGCCACCATCCATGCACTCCATCAGGCGGCTTGTGCGGATCTTGGCGCCGCCTGGGCTCTGCGATAGAGCTGTTCATACTCCTTGGCGGAAGCTGTCCATGAATAATCTACCTCCATAGCGCGGCGCACCAGTGCCTTCCAGGCTCGTTTGTTCTTGAACGTGTCTAGCGCCCGCACCACGGCATCTAACAGAGCCGAAGGCTCGTAGGGCTTGAAGGCGAAGCCGTTTCCTCCCTGGGTAGTGTAATCCACTACAGTGTCCGCCAGACCACCGGTACTGCGCACGATGGGGATCGTGCCATAACGCATGCTCATAAGCTGACCGAGACCGCAGGGCTCAAAACGCGAGGGCATGAGGAACATGTCACTGCCGGCGTAGATGCGCTGAGCCAGATTGGCGTCGAAACCGATATGCGCCTTCACTTTGCCGGGGTTCTGAGCCTCTAGGTCGCGGAATAGCTTCTCGTATCGGGCATCCCCGGTGCCAAGGACCACGAGCTGCAGGGGCAACGCCATAAGTTCGTCCGCCACCTCTGCGATTAGGTCAAAGCCTTTTTGGTCTGCTAGGCGTGAGATGATGCCGATGATTGGAACGGCGGGATCCTCCTTCAGGTTGCATTCCCGTTGCAGCGCTTCTTTGCATTTCTTTTTCCCGTCGGGTTTGGCTGCGCTGTAATGGGCGGGAATGCGCGGATCCGTGGCGGGGTTGTACTCGTCGTAGTCAATCCCGTTGACGATGCCCGCGAGGCGGCCTTGGCGATCTAGCCATTGCAGGAGCCCTTCCAGTCTGCAGCCGTATTCGGGGGTCTGGATCTCTTTGGCGTAGGTTCTACTGACGGTGTTTACCATATCCGAGAACACAAGTCCGCCCTTCATGAAGCTCCATTGGCCATAGAATTCCAACTTATCGTAGGTGAAGAGGCTCTCGGGAAGGCCTGCCCGTTGGAGCAGCTCGAAAGGGAATTCCCCTTGGTACGCGAGGTTATGTATCGTGAAAATGCGGGCCGCGCGGGACCATTCCGGGGTCCGTGCGTAAAAGAGTTCCAGGTACACCGGGATTAGACCTGTGTGCCAATCATTGCAGTGAATGATGTCCGGTTGCCAGGCAGGGGTAATGCGGGGCACCATCTCGGCCACGGCCCGATTGAAAAAGATGTACGGTTCCGCCTGAAGGGAGTACACCTTTTTACTTTCGGTAGCGTCGGTGAAGTATTGATCCGAGGCGATTAGGTACACGGGTATGTTGGAACCGATGCGTGTTTGCCGCACCCATGCCCGCTCCGAATACCCCTGGGTGATAGGTACGTCGAAGGGACGGATTAGATCCGAGACGGCATTGCGCGCGTCGTCTTCGATCATTTTGTAGCAGGGCATCACCACGCGCACATCGTGGCCCAAAGCTGCAAGTGCCTTTGGAAGGGCACCGGCAACATCGGCTAAACCGCCCACCTTCGCAAAGGGGGCCACTTCGGCTGCTGCTATGAGTATGTTCAATCTGCGGTCAGACATGGAACCTTCCTATTCGTATGCAATTGGCATGGCGCCGGCCATACTATGTGGAGCGATGCAGCCCTGTAGGCCGCGATCCGGCACCTGCGGTTCTGGCTGTTTCAATTCCAGCAAGAAGGCCGATACATAGCGCGATCGCTGTTCTACGCATCTCCTGTGAATATTCTGTGCCATAGGCGCGTACTCCTGCCCGTCCGTTCGCATCTGCAGGATTTCCCCACAAAGCGGTAGTACATGCCACCGTTAGAGGTGGGCAAACGCGCTTCCGTATTCTACCCTGCATTACATTCGAGGTTGTGCAACACCTGTTCGCCCGTTCCCCATTATTGGCAGGGCATCTAGGTTGGGCAAGGAGATGCTTGGGGCCGATAGGCAAAAAAATGGTGCCGGGAGCATTAGGCTCCCGGCACCCCTGGGGAAACACCTAAGGTTTGCGCAGCTCACCTTCGCACCCTTTGCTCCCCGCCTGCCATGTTCGATATGCGCCGGTAAGGTTCCGGCATTTGATGCCATGGGCGGATAGGATGCGGCATGCATAGTAAGACCGTTGGCCGATCATGCAATAGGCCACTACTTCCTTATCCTTGGGAAGCTCGGATAAGCGGCGCCTCAGTTCGGGAAGCGGTATGTTCACCGAACCCGGAATGGCGCCCGCTCGGTGTTCCTCCGGTTGGCGCACGTCCAGTAGCACGGTGCGTTCGCGGTCTATGCGGTCCACCTCCGTCCACTGGGCCAAGGACACGTCGCCTTTGAGGGCGTTGTTGGCTACCATACCTGCAAGGTTCACGGGATCTCGCGCTGAGCTAAAGGGAGGTGCGTAGGAAAGCTCTAGATCCTCCAGATCGGCTACCGTCATTTTGCCATGGATGGCGGTGGCGAGCACATCTATCCGCTTATCTACGCCCTCTCGCCCTGCCACCTGGGCGCCAAGCACCCGGCCACTCTGCGGGTCGAACAGGAGCTTGATGGTCATCGGCTTTGCGCCGGGATAGTACCCTGCGTGGGACATGGAGTGGATATGCACAGCTTGATAGGGCATGCCCACGCGCTGCAACTGCTTCTCGCTTGCTCCTACACCGGCAGCCGTTATGCCGAAAGTCCGCACGATGCCGGTCCCCAGGACTGCGGGGCAGTGCACCGGGCGACCCATAATGGCGTCGGCAGCTAGGCGACCTTGGCGGTTTGCCGGTCCGGCCAAAGGCACAAGGCTCCATTCGCCGGTGATCGCGTGGCGTACCTCGATGGCATCTCCTACGGCCCAGATGGCGGGATCAGAGGTTTGGAGGCGTTCGTTGACGCGGATACCACCTAGTGCGCCGATCTCCAGCCCGGCATCGCGGGCGAGGGTAACCTCCGGCTTCACGCCCATCCCCAACACCACGATATCTGCCGGGATCGCTTTGCCGCTTTGCAACACTGCGATGGAGGCGCCGGCTCCATCATCGAACCGCACAACCGGATCGGCAAGGTGAAGGTCTACGCCGTTGGCTCTCAGTTCTGCGTGGATATGCGCGGCGATTTCCACATCGAGGGCATTCATCACCTGAGGGAAAGCTTCCACCAAGGTCACACGGAGCCCGCGCCGCGTAAGCTGCTCCGCCATCTCTAAGCCGATGAACCCTCCCCCCACGATGAGGGCTCGCTGGGGATGGCGCTGGTTGATCCACGCATCCATGGCGTCCACATCTGGGATTGTGCGGAGGGTGAAATGGCCCGGACGGTCTATCCCGGGTATGGGCGGCTTGAGGGGCGTGGCTCCAGGCGCAAGAACCAAGGCATCGTAGGCTTCCGTATATTCCTCGCCGGTTTTCAGACGTCGCACCCGTACCTGTCGGGCGGCACGATCTATGGCAAGGACCTCGTTAAACACACGCACATCCAGATTGAAGCGGGAGCGAAGGTTCTCGGGGGTTTGCACCAATAGATCGTCGTGGTCCACTATTTCACCGCCCAAATAGTAGGGCAGACCGCAGTTGGCAAAGGAGGGATAGGGTCCCCGCTCGAACACAATTATCTTAGCGTCTTCGGAGAGCCGGCGGGCGCGGGCGGCCGCGCTCATTCCTCCGGCTACACCTCCAACGACCAGGATGCGTTTGGCACTCATTGAATGATCCCCTAGTGATCGTTGTCACAGCGATGCGCGGTGATCAAGCTGCCGCGCCTACACTGTGAATTATATCACAAATACATCCCTTCAGGCAAGGGATGAGGTGACCGCGCGGTTATCCGCTCAGCTTGAGGTGAAGAAACGCACTCCATATTCGCGAGCTGCGCCCAGGCCCGTACCTGCCGATCTGGTCAAAGGATGCGACGAGGTGCCTGTGCTGCAGCTTCTTCAATACGCCGAATGTTTTCCTCGCCGGTAAGGACGCCGATTTCCAAATGGTATTCGCATTCCTGGCCGGGATCAAGGAATTGCAACCGCCCGGCGGCGCGTTCTGCAGCGCGGCCCAGAACGAGCGCATTGCCCGGCTCCATACCTACCACGTAGGTACCCTGATCCATCATTTTCCATTCGGTGAAATACGGCAGTTCCCGCTTGGGATAGGTTACATAAACGCCTAGCCCGCTGTCACAATCGGGGTTCACGATGGCGGTCCTCACGTATCCTTTGGCATCGGGTTGGAGGTCGTGAAAATAGACCTTTTCACGGTAGCCCGGAGTAGGAGGCTGCATCTGCGCGTACTGTTCCTTGCCCGCTTCTGCGTCGGCATCACGCGGTGTCACGGTGATGCTGGGCGCGATGAAGCGGGAGTGGTCGCTAACCACAGGGAAGCCGATGTTGATGTGATAGAGCATCATGTGCGGTGTGCGTTGGTACCCCATATTGCGCACCGTGTCGTGGAGGAAGATGCGGTTTTCACCAAGGCGGGTGCGGATGCGCCGATGGAGTTCTATGTTTTCCCCAAACACGATGGCTTCGCGCATTCGCCCGCTAATCGTAAGAATGTAATCATCGCCTTCCCATGTACCTTCCCAATGAACTCCGGTAGCGGGTATGTGGCTGATGCGCCCGTGGAGTCCCAGGGGATGCCCTTCATCCTCGCAAGCAGCGCCCATCCATGTGAGTCCGCATGTGAGGACGAGGCCTCCGTAGAACGTGCGGAGCCAGCCCCGGCCCTCCGGCTCGAAGTAGGCAGGGTGCTGATCCGAGGTTGCCGAGCGCCACGCTAGGGGCCTTCCGTTGTACGATGCGGACGAGATGTCCATTCCTCGGCTCGGAAGCACGGTGAATGCGAGCCCGCCTCCGGTGGTGACATCAATGGCGGCCACACCATCCTCGTGGCCCTCTACAAGGCGATATGGCTTGGCGCGAGCAATCTGCGAAATGTCCCCTACATGGGCGAGAAGTTCTGCTCGGGTGTATCTGCGTCCGAATAGTTCGGCCATGGTTCTCTCCAAGGGTAATGTGGATGTACGCGGCATCTGCCGCGTTCAATACTCTTTTGGTGGTGGAAGGAATAGACCTACGATCGTGCCAACGACGGTGCCTGCTGGGACGCCCAGCCAAAGACCGATCCATGCGCCGACGACGGCTCCGGCAATTGCGCCTTCGTGCACAATTGCTGCTCCTACAAACATGCCCAACACAACTCCTACCACACCGCCTACCGCAAGGCCTATGAGGGCAATGCGCAGTACATGGCCTGTCTTGCGGTCACGCTTGAGCACCTGGTCCAATTGCACAAGACTGTGCCCGCAGACGGCGCACCGTTCCCGCCCTGGGTTGTTATGGGCACCGCAGTTCGCGCAAACCATGCAGCCCGGCATCCTTCCGCTATGCGACGGGCTCTACAACCACCGCCGTCCCATACGCAAGAACCTCCGTCATCCCGGAATCGACCTCTGTGGCGTCATACCGCATCCCGAGGACCGCGTTTGCTCCCCGTTCACGTGCATGGGTGAGCATGTACTCCATGGCCTCCGCGCGCGCGACCTCGCACATGGAAACGTACGCTTCAACTTGTCCACCGACGATGCTGCGCAATCCCGCCGCAATCTTGCCGCCGATACCCCGGGTGCGCACCGTAATGCCTCGTACAATGCCCAAATGCCTCACAACACGGTACCCATCCAAGTCGAATGTTGTGGTGACGAGGATATCCTTTTCCATCGGGTCCTCCCTCTCTCCCGGCTGCCGGCGCACTGTTCAACGCCATTATACATGCTCGGTTGCCCGGACACAAGGGGGATGGCCGGCCCGCAGATGAGATCGCCCGTGAGCCGCTTATCGGTGACGAGTCCAGTATAGCGCAGGCCATAAGCGTCATCCATCGGCAGCCCGGCCGCATATCCCGGGACTCGAGTGCTGAGGCGCGCGGCTCCCGACGATCACGCGGTGCCGCACACTGGTGGGACCAACGGTACGGCGGGTGTTCGGAATCTGCCTTGGATGTTGCCAAGGTGCGCTGCGAGGGCACAGCACGGGCCTGCGGGTGAGGAAGGAGCGTGAGCCGTGGTGGCAGCGGGCGGTTACGCACTACTGGCGAGGAAGCGTAGGGTCTCTTTTTCGTAGGTGTGGAAGGGGTTTCGCAGGTCTAGTTGGCGGTTGCGATCTAGATAGATCGCATCCCAATCTATTACGTAGCGGGTGCCGGGATGGGCGAGGAGATAGTTCACAATCTGGCCGCGGCCCAGCGCCCGGGTGTTTTCGGGTGGCGTAATGATGGCGTTTCGCACTTCCTGGGGCGTGGTGATACGGACCATGAGCCCGGCCTCTTCTAAGGCAGCATGGAGGCTTGCCCGAGGATTCACATTGTGGTATTCCAAGTCCAGGCTCTGCATCACATCATCCTGCCATGACGCTCCTTCGTTGACGATGTATTCCAGGTAGAGCTTCTTTTTTGCCGCCCAATCAAGCCGATCCGAAGTAGAGAGCGGGTCGCGCTCCAGGTCATCCAGAGTGCGCTCCCATTCGGTCAGGACCCAGTCCGTTTGAGGATCACGCCGATGGAAGTGTGCCTTTGCCGCTTCCAAATACTTTCTCTGGAGGTCCACTGCCGGAATGGTTTCGTGGTTCTTGAGGCGCACAATCCAGCGCATTTTGGGGTCACGGGACACGGAGCGGAGGGTGTCCAGGGGATCTGCCAGCTCTACGCCCTCCGGATAGAATGCATGCTCAATGAGATCCAGCACAAGGCAGGTGGTGCCCACTTTGAGCATAAGGGCGTACTCGCTCATGTTGGCTTCCCCGAAGAGCACATGGAGGCGATGGAAGTTTGAATAGCTATAGTAGCTATCCCATTTTGGATTGATGATTGCGCGGTTGAAGCGCACGCGGCTCGAGATGGCCTTCACGATATGATCCGCGCGCTGGGATAGCTGGAAATCCACGCTGCGGTCAATCTCAACGCCGTAGAAGTTGCTCACCCACACATAGTCCACTTCATGCTCACCCAGCGTCATGATGTTGGAGCGGCTGCTGGGTCGTGTGAGCCTGTGTCCACCTACACGGCCGGCGCCGGCAAAGATTTGGCGCGTCACAAGGAAGGGAAGGAGGTAGGTGAGGGCGTCCGTAAAGAAGCGATCTTCAATCTCAACCAGGTAGTTCTCGTGGCATCCGAACGTATGCCCGCCAAAATGGTCCACGGAATTGTTGTGGAAGCTGGCAGCCTCGGCCAGCCCAAGGTCTTCAAGCAAGCTCTGAAGCATCATGCGGCCTGCACGATCGTGGGACACTAAGTCGCGCAGGTCGGAACATTCCGGTGTGGCGTACTCTTCATGGCTGCCCACGGCATCTATATAGAGCCGGCCGCCGTTGCGCAGAAATCCCCCGGCGCGAGCGGGTTCGAAGGCGTAGTCCCGGGCGTGCAAATCAATGACGCCCAGCTTCCTTTGATAGAACGCGTGGTCCTTCACGGCTTCTACCACGTCCTCGGCAGTCCCGATGCTGGGATCATTCACCAGGCAGCCGAATTCTGTTTCGATGCCGAAGATGCGTTTCTCCATGAACGTGGTGCCTCGTGCCGGCCTTGCGGGGTGGAGGGTCCCCGGCCAGTCTAATCGTTACTTGCGAAATCTTTCACAATATCTTGGATCTCTGCTGCAGAAAGCAGACGGAACTTGCTTTCACGCCGCGTCCTGCGATCCAGCAATCCCACTTCCACACTGCCTGACGAGAGGCGGCGGCGTATCTCCTGAAGCACCTGATCATCTGAAATGTCAGCATCGGCGGCAGCGGGCTCTTCCCCGTTACCGGGGGCGTGGCGGCTGGATAACAAAACACCCACAGCCCATGCGCGCAACGCCATGGGGACGGCATCCCGCAGGGGAGTGTCCGGTGCGATCTCGGCCAGATGGAGGACGATGCGCTCCTCGGCTTCCGGGGTGCCGGCGACGGCTGCGCATCGTTCCCGCTGAAAGAACTCACCGTCATAATTGAGGATGTAGAAGAGGTCGTTCTGGGGCGCGGTTCCCATCTCGCCGAAGATGGCCCGCACCACGGCCGGAGCATTGAAGCTGTCGCCGAAGAGCTTTTTGAGCGGAGGGCTGAGAGCGAAGCCTACCAGGCGGTGGGCCGTTACGTCGTCTGGGCTGCGCTCAAACCCTTCGCGATGGGCCACATCAATCGCTGCGATGCGGATCGCCTCGATATCCGATTGGTTCCCGATGGCCGAATAGACCAACCGGTCGTAGATCTCGAAGATCTTGCGCTGTGTCTGGCGTACGGTGAGTAGGAAAAGCCCATCTTCGATGCTTACGCCTACTACCGGGCTGCCTTCGCGCAGTCCGGTTTCGGCCCATTCCCGGCGCTGGCTGATTGCTTCATTAAAATCGAACGGAGTATATACCATTCCGTGTCCTGTGTTCTTTATTGCCGCCCGCAGCGTGTGCCGCGTATGCACGGTGTCAGCGGCGGCCCATTTGGTTGATCTCGTCCACGAGATTGCGCAGTTCCTCTTCGGGCACGTCCGCTATGCCTTCCGCGTCAATCGTTTTGGCGAGCGGGAGGACCTTGGACCATCCTCCTGTTGCGGCATCCAATTCCGAGGCGATATCTAAGAGGAGGAGTGCCTCCCGGAGGGCCTCTCGCCGTTCCATTTGGTGGAAAGGCCCCCGCGTTTTGACGATGTAATCGAACACCCCTCGTATCTGGATCGCGCCCGAGCCGGCGGCGCCGTACTCGGTGGATTCGAAGCGGGCGCCCATTCCGTCGTAGAAGAAAATGCGGCCCTCGTTGGCGTCGCGATCGAAGGTGCTAAGGATTGGGATAAACCCGCCGATGCCTTGAAGCGCGGCAGGAACTCCCGCGGCAACAGCGCGGGCGAGCTCCGCCAGTTTGCCATCAAGGCTCATGGGTTGCAGTTGGGAACGCTCAAAATACTTGAAGGAGTGGCGGAGATAGCGCGCGACCTCCATGGCACGCGCGTAGCTTCCCGAGATTGCCAGAAGCGTGTAATCATCTATGGGCAGCACCTTCTCGGCGCGATCATACATTACGGCGAAGTTCGCCGTCGCCCTCCGATCGCCTACGTTGAGGACACCGCCCCGGTATTTTACGGCGATAACGGTAGTACCGTGCACTTGAACCGGCAGGGTACCGCCACCGGCTTCATGCGTGGGAACATTAGGCTCAGGAAGCCGCAGAACGGGTTCCCGACCGATGCCCAGCAATTCACGCAAACTGCTTGGCTGCATTCCCTACTCACCGCTCCGCTGACGATACCGGCGGGCGGCGTCCGGATCCACGCGCTTCATGCGTTTGAGCAGATCGCTCGTGTCCGGCCTTTTGACGTCGGGCTTGGTGGGGCCCCCGCCATCTCCAGGCTTGCGTTCCGGCGTTACCGGCAAGGGCTTGGTAAGGCGCTCTTCGGCTCTGGCGATCATTCCCATCCTCCTTGTAGGATGCCACCTACAGTTCCATTATACGGCATCCGAAGCATCTGGGTTACCCGGGATGCATCAGTCACCGTGGGGCGTCCCTGGCTCTTCATTACGGCTCCTGCGGATGATGGCTACCCATTCCTCCAGGGTGGCAGCCTCGGCGAGTTCTGCGGTGAGGGGCTCCAAATTGCCGTCCACAAGCGAATTCATGTCGAATAAGAAGTCTTCGCCGTTGTAGCGGAAGGCGATGCCGTTCCATCCTACGGAGCGCACGGCCCCGGGGAAACGCCGCACAAAGAGGCCGCGGATGGAGGCGCGGGTGTCTGCCGGCGGGCACGAGCGGGCTGCCTCAATTGCACTCTCCGACACGATGCGCCGCACGGCCTGGGCCGCCTCTAATCCGTAAAAGAGGCCTTGCTCTGGGTCTACATCGTGGTAGGCAAGGTCCAGACTCTCCATCACGGGGGCATCCCAGCCTACTTTTTCCGCCTCCATGAACTGTTCCAAGAGTGTGCGCTTGGCGATCCAATCCACGCGATCTCCCGCGACGGTTAAGTCTTCGCAGAGGTCGGTGAGAACCGTGTCCCATTCGGAAAGGACCCAATCTGTGTCCTCGGAGGAACCAAGGTAGCGCCGCTGAGCTTCTTGCAGATAGGCACGCTGAATGTCTATCGCGTACAGGGAGCGGCCGTTCTCCGATTCCACCAGCCATTGCAGGGTGCGGTCCCGGGACACATGTTTGAGGGCGGCCACGGGGTTGCGCACACGGAAGGGAGGTGTCCATCCATCCTCGATGAGGGCAAGAACGAGGGATGTGGTGCCAACCTTCATGGCGGTGGCCCATCGGCTCATGTTGGCATCCCCTACAATTACATGGAGGCGCCGGTATCTGCTGGGAGTGGCGTGGGGTTCGTCGCGCGTGTTTACGAGCGGGCGGTTATGGAGGGTGTCTACGCCGGCTTCCACGCTGATGAAATCCGCCCTTTGGGAGATTTGGTAGAGGCCTTCGTCTGCGGTCACCTTGCCGGCACCGGCGAAGATTTGGCGCGTGGCGAGGAACGGGATCAGCCCCTGGATAAGGCTCTCGGCAGGCACGCTGCGAAGCGTGAGGTAGCCTTCGTGGGTGCCGTAGGAAGCTCCATGGTAATCGGTGTTGTTCTTGTAGATGTGCACCGTCCGCCCGGTGGTTTGCATGTATCGGCGGGCGCAATCCCACACGATGCGCTCGCCTGCGCAATCGTGGGCGACCAGGTCCCTTAGGCGCGTGCACTCCGGTGTGGAGTACTCTGGATGGCCGTGATCGTTGTAGAGGCGTGCACCGTTGGCAAGAATGCGATCACTCCGTTCCTCGGCCATTGGGATGGGCGGGCGCGATGGATCGTCGAATTGTGCGTCATCGGGGTTTGTAGCCAGGTGGCTTACCGTGAATCCGCGCAGGTCCCGCCGTGGGTCCTCGCCGCGATAGTTCCACCCGGTCACCCAAGGATCGGGGCAAGAACGCACCACGCCGATCGTCTCTGTGACAAGGTCTTGGGCGCCGGCACCCTCAACAAAGATGCCGTATTCTGTTTCGATGCCAAAGATTCGATGGAGCACAGGGGAGTACCGTTCCTGATTTCAAATGATGTTCCGCCGCGCAGGGGGAGTGCGGCGCTTCGCGCGGATGGGCTTGATCGTGGCTACATTCTCGGGGTTGTAATCCAGCAGCTTCAGCCAATCTTCTTGCGTGTCGCTCTTGGGAAAGATCTCGTTCTCTTTGTACTCCACGCGAATGGCGCGTTGAAGGTCATCCAGCGTGATGCCCTCCGCCTCTGATGACGATGCGATGGAGCGCTTGATGGCGTAATCCTTAGCCCTCTCTACTACGGATTTGATGAGCGCCCCGCTCACGAGGTCCTTCCAGTAGAGGGTCTCTTGGCTCCCATTGCGCAGGTACACCTCGAGGAACTCTGTGTCGGGCTCGCAGCGCCACAGGTATTCGATGGCAAGATCCAAGAGTTCATCGCGAGCGCCCGCGGCGTCGCCCTTGTGCTCGCGAACGAGTGCGGGATCAATGGGAATGTTCTCGTGCAGGTAGATCGCCAGGATGTCTCGGGCATCGCGGCGATTGGGGCGGCTCACCTTAACCTTGCGGTCTATCCGTTCCGGGCGTAGAATGGCAGGGTCAATATAATCCGGGCGATTGGAGGTGAGCATCACCACCACATTCTCCAATCCTACCAAGCCGTCCATTTCGGCGCAGAACTGGGGAACCACGGTGTTGGAGATGTTGAGCCATCGTCCCGAGGAGCGCGTGCGCAAAATGGACTCCGCTTCGTCTATGAAAATGAACACCAGGTAACCATCCCGGGCCTTTTCGCGGGCGGTACTAAAGATCTCTCGGACCATCCGTTCGGACTCGCCCAGCCACATATTGAGGATCTTGGGCCCGTTGATGTACATGAAGTACTCTTTCACGTCACGTTGGGTGCGCTGCCGGTACTCGCGCGTGAGGTTATAGGCAGTTGCCTTGCCGATGAGCGTTTTGCCGCAGCCGGGCGGGCCATAGAGTAGGATGCCCTTGAGAGGGCGCTTTTCGAAGCGCGTGAAGAGTTCTGGGTAGAGCAGCGGAAGCTCGATGGCGTCCTTGATCACTTCGATCGCTTCCTCTTGGCCGCCTATCTTGCTCCACGGCAATTCGGGCACTTCCTCCAGGAAGTATTCCCTTGTCTCCTTCATTGGGAAGTGCTCCAAGGCCACCTTGAAATTGGGTTCCACGCGCACTTCGTCACCCACCTTCAGGGGCGTGCCCATGAGGTCGGTGGAACGATAAATGATGCGTGACTGCATCCCCTGGGCGTCCAACGCAACGCGCAGGCGTTGTTCGTCCACGATTTCACTGATCTTAACCAGTGGGCCGCCGGGATGGTAGCCTAAATCCCCGATAACCGCGAAGGCATCGTTCACCTTTACGCGCGTACCTACTTTGAACTCCGCATCCTTCAACATCGGGTCCACCGAAGCGATGTATTCCTGGTCCCCGACGGCGATCTGCACGGTGTCCGTTCCTTCGATGCGGCCGATGAACACGCCAATACGGTTAGCGGGAGATGTAAGCTTGTTGTATGCCTCCTCCAGTTCCGCAATGGCCTGGCGGGCTTCCTCCATCTGCTTCTCGTCGGTCTCCAATTGGTGCAGCAGCAGGAGCATGGCGTCCAGGCGCGGGTCATTGCGCGGCGTGACGCGGATGATTTCCTGCAGGAGGCGAGATGCGCGATACCGAGTCTCCGGGAGGGACCACTCGCGGATTACCTCCTCGGGATCCTCAAAGAATTGATTGTCGCGTTCCTTGGGCATACAACAGCCTTTCGTTTTCTGCCGCCGACATTGCCGGTGGGATTAAAGTATACCAAGAGATGGCCGCATCATGCTTTAGTTTAATCCACAAGGATCGTAGCTACACGGCGCACGGCTTGATCCCCCATCTTCCGGGTCCACAGGATGCGCACCACGTCTCCAGAGCGAATCCCTGCCGCCGCCTTTCGAAAAGCCTCAACCGTTGGCGTTTCTATGTTATTTACGCGCAAGATCACATCTCCCGTCATCAACTCGGCATCAGATGCCGCGGATGCAGGATCCAGTGCCTGTATTACGACTCCTGGCGTTTTGGGATCCACACCGGCCCGCCGGGCGGCTTCAGGTGTGAGGGGCCCAACGGTGATGCCCAATTCAGCTCGGCCGGCCGATGGAAGCGGGATGGGGGGTTCTGCGTACGGATCTTTCCATTCCCCTATTGTGACGGCTACATCATGCGGGATGCCGTTGCGAACGAATGCCACCTGCACCGTTGTGCCGGGCATCAAATGGGCTACTGTGGTGCGCAGATCGCTTTCGTTGCGTATGGGCACGTCCCCAATCTGGGTAATGACATCGTCCACCTGGATACCCGCTTTGGCAGCAGGGCTGTTTGGCTCGGGATCTGCTTGAACCCTCGCGCCGCCAGATACCCGATAGGCGGCTGCCAATCGAGGCGTTACGGTGTCGGGTTCGATGCCTAGATAGCCGTACGACACGCGCCCCTTCGTCATCAACTGGGTAATCACGAATTTGGCGTCATTGATGGGAATGGCGAAGCCGATCCCTACATTACCTCCGGTGTCGGACTCGATGGCGGTATTGATGCCGATGACCTCGCCCTCAATGTTGACGAGGGGGCCGCCGGAGTTTCCAGGGTTGATGGCAGCGTCGGTTTGGATCATATCGGGATAAAGGCGCAAACCCGTGGCCGATCGGATCTCTTGCCGTCGGTATAGAGAGCTGATCACGCCTACAGAGAAGGAGCCCTCGTATCGGTAAGGACTTCCAATGGCGATGGCCCAATGACCGATGCGCACCTTGCTGGAATCGCCCAACTTGGCAGGTCTAAGACCTGTGGCGTTGATCTTGATGAGGGCCAAATCGCTGCGGTAATCCCGGCGTACCGATCCCGCATATTCCCGCCCATCGTGAAGGCGTACGGTGACCTTGTCCGCCTGCCCTATTACGTGATCATTGGTGAGCACCCATCCGTCCGACGTTAGGATCACGCCCGACCCGGTGCCTTCGGACCGAAATGCCCGCGGCAGCGCAGGATGCCCGAACGGAAGCCGAGGCGCATCCTCGTCCCTTTGATCGGGCGATGCGTCTGCCGTGCGTGGACGAAAGGTTTTGGTGGCAATAACCGTAACGACGGAAGGTTCCACCTGATCTGCTACGGAAGCAAAGGCATTCTGCAGCGCAACCAGAGCAGAGCGGCTCGCGTCCGATTGGGGCCATGCGGGCGGTGCAGGTAATAGCATTACCCAACACGCTCCTACTGCTGCGATCCAAGCAGCATGGTGCATTCGTGCGTAGCGTGTCATCTGATTGGGGACCCTCCTTTACAGGTGCACATGGCCGGTGATTACAGACGAGCCTAAAACCCCTTGGTGACACCCCGAATGGTGCTTCGGATGCCGGATATTACGTTCGCCGCTACACCTTCGGTTCCTCTTAACCGCCAAAAGGGGCATTTTGCTAGCGACAAAGGAAGGGCTTGATGTGCCTTTCAACCTGGTGCACATCGGCTCGGAAGCGGCGGGCCAAGCTAGGCCATTCCCAGCCCTCACCGTGCAGGGCAAGCAGTGCTTCTAGGGGGCGCCCGGTTTGGCGGGCGATATCCCAAAGGGCCGCTAAGCAGTCCATTCCCAACCCGTGCTCGCGAGAATCCGTAAGAATGTGGGCCGGCAACCGGAACATGTCCTGAAACCGGTGCATCAACTCATCCTCGCGTTCAGGATCCAAAGCACGAAGGATGGCCATGAGGCCGTCCGGCTCCCGGGCGCCTACGACGATGCAGGCGGTATGCCCATGCACCGTCATGGCGATGGCTTCCCCGCGCGGCAAAGATCGCGAGAGGACCGGAGCGTGGCCGCCCGAGGTTGGGCGGCCGGTGGGTTTCTCGAAGATGGTGAGGCCGGCCATGCCGTCCGTGTAGCGCAGGCATGCGTTGGGAACCCCATTAAGGCGCACCATCTCGGCGGCTTCGAACTCAAAGCCTGTGGGCATGGAGATAGGAACCAACACGCGGAAGCCGGCCGCGCGGCTCAAACTGGCCACGCTGCGGTAGAGGGGTGAAAGGGTGATCTTCTGGGTGCGGGTTCCGGGCGGGATGGTGTAGTGCAGTTCCCGGGTCGGAACATTCTGGGGATAGGTGATGGATTTGAACAGCGTCAGACTGAACGTGTGTCCGCGCGGGCTATTATCTTGGCGGGATAGAGTAACGCCGGTGCGGGCGTCCACCCAAACGTTAATGGTATGGCTGTATGGGTCGTAGGGACGCAAGTTCAGCACCACGCATTCCCGTTGCGCTACTTGGTCCATGCCGGTAGCGGATACGCGGTACGCAGAAAGGATGCGGCGGGCCAGCCGTTCCGCGTCCCGCCGGGTTCGTACCCGTGCCATGGAGCGACCGATCGTTACTACATGGGTTCGTGGATCGTAGGAGCGAAGCCAATGCCCGTCATCCGCCTGGAAGCATCCGCGAAGGCTAGGGGGATCCAAGCAACGAACCAAGGAATAGCCATCCTTTCGGTGGATGATCATGCGCGTAGTTGTGTGGAGTGCACCATTGCCTTGGTCGGACACGATCTCGATTTGGCGGCCTTTGTAGTTGACGGTATTCTGGGCGAGGATAGACTTTACGAGCAGCCCGGCGACGTCGTGGATTGGCGTGTTGTGGTGAGCGGTCCCTGCAGAGCCCACAGCCGGGGTAGGCAAAAGCGCAAGGAAGAGAACCGGGCACACAATGGTGGCGGCCGCTGCGTATGGGCGCACGAGGGACCCCATGGCGTCACCGTATACGGTGGGCCTCACCGGGGCAGGGTAAGTTCAGCTCGGTCTCCTACGGGCACCACGCTCGCCCCGCCATTCATGGGTTGGGCATTCTCCCACGAGCGCTGCACATTGAGGTAATCCTGCACAGGCACGGGCTGGGGAATCTCGTAGGACACAGGAGCTCCTTGTACAGATGAAAATGCCGTGCTTGGCGTTTGGGTGGTTCCGGAAGGTAGACCGGCGAAGATAATTGCCACGAGTGCAAAGGCAGCGCAGAAGGCGCCGAGGCGCACCCTTGTGCGCTGGGGCTCGTTTAAGAAGAGCCACCATCCCTTAAGGTCGAACCTGGGGGCAGGCGTGTGAGCTTCCGCAGCGATGCGATTAAGGATCTGTTGGTCAAATCCGGGGCGCGGCTCTTGCATGCGAAGACCGGCGATGAGGCGCTTCGTCACCACCAGGGACTGGTACTCCTCGCTGCACGCAGGGCATTGATCTAGGTGGCGACGTATCTGAAGTTGTTCCACACCTGGGAGCTCGCCATCCATATAGGCGGATAAGAGGCTATTGACTTTCCGGCAATTCACTTCACACTCTCCTCGCCCCCGCGGTGTCCGCCAAGCTGCAGTCTGTTCCGCAGCATCTTGCGGCCGCGGTGTAGTCGCGAGCGCACGGTACCTAGGGAACACCCCATGGCCTCGGCGATGTCTTCGTACGACATGCCCTCCACGTCCGCCAGGATCACGGCCTTGCGGAAATCGAACGGCAGCGTGTTGAGGGCGCGCTGGAGCGGTTCATCCAGTTCTCCCTGAAGCATAAGGCATTCGGGATCACTGGAAAAATCGGGGATCTCCAGCCGGATCTCGCTGTCTCCCCCCATATTGGGGAGCGGTTGATCCAACGATTGGGATTTGGCCTTCGGCCGCTTGCGCAACTCGTCAATGAATACGTTGGAGATGATCCGATAGAGCCAGTTCTCGAAGGGCATTTGGCGGTTGTAGCGGTCGAAGAAGCGATACGCCCTCAAGAAGGCTTCTTGAGTGAGGTCTTCGGCGTCCGCATGGTTCCCGGTAAGGCGGTAGGCGATGTTGTACGCCTGGCGGTGGCATCTCCGAACGAGGGTGTCGAATTCCGCGCGATCCTGCCTAGCCGCATCGGCAATGGGTTGAGACCATTCCATCGGACGATCCGTGCCTCCTTACCACTCGTTACGGATGGACTTCGGGAATAGGTTCCCGAGACGCACTCTTTAGGAGTGCCGGGGGGTTGGCGTCGGTTTGGATCACCACGGGTTGAGGTAGGTGGCTTAGCATCTCCGAAATGGTAACAAACCGGTAGCCCTCGCGCTTCAGGGCGGCAATGATGCGCGGCATGGCTACCACCGTGGACGGCCGATCATCATGTAACAAAATGATGCTGCCGTTCTCGGCACGGCGCAGCACCCGGTTCACAATGAAATCGGGAGTTACGTCCAAGAAGTCCTTGGCGGCGTCGGACCAGGACACGATGACGTATCCCAGTTGCCGTGCCACCCCGATTACAGTTTGGTTATAGCGCACACCGGGCGGGCGTAGAAGCGTGAAGTGGCGGTGGGTGATGCGCCAGAAGTTGATGTCGTTGTCGTTTACTTCTCGCCATACCCGTTCAGGGGGGAGGGTGTCGAGCCGATAGTGGTTCATGGAGTGGTTGCCTACTTCGTGCCCCTCCGCGAGCATTCGGCGCACCAATTCGGGGTGTTCATCCATCCTTTGGCCCACCACGAAGAATGTAACGTGCACCCCGTAGCGCTTGAAGATATCCAACAACGCTTCGCCGGTTTGGGCGTGGGGCCCATCGTCAATCGTAAGGGCAATCTCTTTAAGAGATCGGTTGCCGTGGTACAGGATGCCCGTGGCGGGATCGTAGAGGTCTTTCCCCTGCATCCGCCGGATCCAGTACAAGGGGTTTACCACATCGGAGAGACGCTCGGTGCGATGCTCGTTCCAATACAGAACAAGGCCGACGCCGATCACGGCGAGCAGGGATATCGAAATGAACTTTCGCGTTATCTTCACATGGGCCTCCCGGGCGATATTATAACATAACGGGGATGGGAGGTCGTTTTCTTCTCCGATCGCGGCATCATGCACCGGTCTTCGTGCCGGCCCAGAGGACTGCAGAGGGATTATTGCCTCGCGAAGGTCCCACAGGGGCATCCGCAGCAGCCGCGGGAGGAGCCCACTAAAGAACGTCCATGGTACCAACCATGCGGACGCACCGAGGCTGCAAGCGGTGGCCGCCCATTCGCCGGTGAAGCTCAGGACACCTGCCGATCGCGAACCGTGCCAAGGTACAATACCAGTACCTGTCGTCTTATTGGGAGAAGCGGGCTTGCCATGGAAACCGGATGCCACCCTCGGCTGATCTTGGCATCAGCATCTCCCCGGCGCCGAGAATTGCTCGCCCTCTTGGGCATCCCCTTCGATGTGATCGCTAGTTCGGTTGCGGAAGATGACACCGGCGATGTTGCACCAGAGCTCCTCGCGTTGCGCCTAGCATTCGAGAAGGCCCGCGATGTGGCAGCACGTGTGCGGCCGGGCCCAACCGAAGGCGTGGTAATCCTGGGCGCGGACACCGTAGTCGTTCCGCCTGAGGATGCAGATGCGAGAGTTCTAGGGAAGCCCACAGACGCACAGGACGCACGCCGGATGTTGGGATTGCTTTCGGGCAAAACGCACGTGGTGTTCACTGCTGTGGCGGCGTTGTACATGGCCGCATCTTTACCCGGCGAGTGGCGCTGCGCCGTTGTGCCAAGCCGCGTGCGCTTCCGGTCCCTATCTGAGCGCGATATCGAAGAGTACGTGTCCACAGGTGAGCCGCTGGATAAAGCGGGCGCATACGGCATTCAGGGACACGGGGCTCGGCTCGTTGAGGATCTTCAAGGGGATTATTCCAACGTAGTCGGATTACCCTTGGGCGCCGTTCGAGACTTGTTGGTGCGATGGTACCCTGTGCTTTCCGGGGTTCCCTTGCCTCCCTCACGGACGATCGCACAGAACCCGGGCGGAGGCCTTGGTCACGACCCCTCCCACTCCAAATAGACTTGGTCGCCATCCACGAAACATCGGTAGGTGCGTGCGCGGATGGTGGGATCATACACTACCTCACCCGTGCGCACACAAATCTGCCATGCGTGCCATGGGCAGGTGACGATACCCTCCTCCACCTCTCCTTCCGCCAGGGGGCCCTCCTTATGGGGGCAAAGGTTCTCCATGGCGAAGACCTCGTTTCCCACACGGAATAAGGCGATCTCCTGGTTCTCCACGGACACCACGTGGCCGGTATCCTCAGGCAATTGGCTCAGGCTGGCGACAAGTATTCGCTGGGTCATCTTAAACAAATGATACCTTACACCTCGACGCGGGAAAAGCAAAGTCATGTGGGCACGGATCCGCCTGTGGAATGTACGGGTTTGTAGTGTGGCGTAGAGAATTCCGGCAAAGTTACCGGAGCAACGCCGGCACCTATCCTCTACAATGGACCGGCAAGGCCGGATGAAGGCAGTACCGGCACCACACGGAAGGGGAAGGAACTGTGCCCACAGATGTGCGTTGTGCCGTGTGCGGGGAGATTTGCGAGGTGCGGTTGATTACGATCGCGCTACCTTGTTCTGCCACAGGCATCGTGCTGTTTCGCAATGTGCCCGCAGACGTATGCCCTCAATGCGGCGAACACCGTTTTTCGCTGCATACGGCCAAGTGCCTAGTGGCCTTGGCGAATGCGAACACACCGCCCGACGAAGTTGCCCAGGTACCCATTTACGACCTGGCAAATTACGCCTAGTTGCCCGAGAATTAGGGACCGGGCTGGGCGCCTGCCGGCGCTCCGGCGAGACCACCAGTAGCTTCCTGCTCGCCCATGCTCTTGGGCTGTTGCGCTTGGGACGGCCCCCCTGCTGCCGGCCCGGGTAAAGTGGTCGTTTCTTTGAGCGTTCCCAAGTGCCCGATGGTTCGCCCCTTAGGCGCGAATGTACGATATCCAGACCAAATGGCCAAGGCTACGGCCACAACAGCTAGAATCACCACCAACAGATTGCGGTTGCTTCCAGAGACTGCTGCCAAAGCTCTCCTCCGTTCTGCCCTCTAGGCCGGATCAAGGGCCGCGCAGGTGTGCGCTGTTTCTGCGCGGCCCTAAAACGCGGATTACTTATATTGGGCGTCCCAATGCAGCAGATTGCGGTTGGAAGCGCCCGCTGCCCTCCGGGCGGCGATGGACGCGGGATCCCAGGGCCACGGCATCACGGCAGTGCGTTTGAGCGTTTTAGCATGGCCATCTGCGAAGCCGAAGTTCGTAAGGTTGTTATGCCCTCCGATGGAGAAGTATCCGATACCGCCGCACCAACCCACGGTAAAGTTGTTGGGGGCAGTAGGCCAGGAGGGGTCGGCTACATTGCGCACGTCCCACCGCCAGTATGCGTAACCACTCTCCATGCTCACCGTGGTCCAGAGTTCAAAGAGCGAGATCGTGTCCGCCGGTGCACCGATATCCGCGAGACGCCTGGAATCCACCCCCGTGTAATAGGCGTGCAGGCCGAACGTGGCCGTGTGGCCGGCATCGGAGCCCTCATCGTAGCCGGGCTGGTAGTGGGTGAAGGAGTAGCTGATGGCTTGGCCTGGTTTCTTGGCGACGCTTAGGCAGTCCACCCGGGGATAGGAATCGTCCGGACATTTCCAGATGTTGATGTTTTTGGTGTACGGGTTGAGCATATCCTGGGCCCCGTACGCCCACTTATTTGGCGGATAGGGGGCGGCGAACACGCGGATGCGCTCAAGCATCTCGTCATAATCCTGGGTGTACATAAGTTCAGCGTTGAGGATCTGCTTCATGTTGGAGAGGCAACTCGTTTTGCGCGCGGCCTCACGAGCCTGGGCAAAGACGGGAAACAAGATCGCTGCTAGTATCGCAATGATCGCGATCACAACAAGCAGCTCGATGAGGGTGAAGCCTCTTCGGCTTCGTTCGTTCGTGCGAACCATGGCAATCTCCTTTCTTGGGGATGGAATGGGGACAGATAAAGAGGCCCATTCGCTCCGTTGCGAAGTGTATGGCGCCGGCGCCCCAGCGACGCGCGCATTATAAATAAACGCAACGAGGTTGTCAATAGCCCTGTACGAGGCGAGCCTTAAGCCGCTTCAGCCGGTCCGGTTACGGACGCAAACAAGTACACCGGCGGACGCCATCTTTGAGCCTGCTGGAGGACTCCGCTGAGCTGCACGCCGTGGGCCGGGGATTCATTCCTATGCTTGACAGCGTTGCAGCCGAGCTAATATAATGCAGCGGACGCGGGCGACGCTTCCAACGTCTGCGCCGGTTCCTTTTGTGAAGGGCCGCTAGGGTATGAACGTTGGTCCAAGAGTTGCGGCGTCTGCCGAGCCGCGGAATGCGGAGGAGCAGGAGTGTGTGCTTCTTGAATGGCGGGTGCACTTGCTGCGGCGGGATCCTCGGCGTGTATGGGCGGTTCCTGCCGCTGCCACACTGGCGGCCGCCTTAGGGTATGGAATCACCGGATCCTGGTTCTTGGCGCTTTTGGGGATCGTGCTGGTTACTGCCGCGGCGTCCGAATATCTGCTCCCCATTACCTATCGGCTTACAACTTCGGGGGTTTATGCAGCCTACGGGCTCGCGCGCCTTCAGATGGAATGGAGCCGTGTGGGGCGTGTGTTGGACGGAGAAGGGCGTGTGAAGCTCTCACCGTTTAAGAAGCCAACGCCACTGGATAATGTTCGGGGCATCGTGTTATGGTGTGCGCCTGAGGGTTCGCCGGGGTGTCACAGCCAGGTACGCTCCATCGTTCTCAAGCAGGTGGAGGCGGCGAAGAAAGCCCATGCGTAGTCTCGACCAAGACCTGAGCCCCCAAGAGCGGGATGCCCTCATCGAGCGGATTGCACAGGGGATTATTCGCCGAGGTATGGAGACGCCTGCGGTGCTCTTTCTGGAGATGCACAAGCCCCTCAGCTTCATGGCGAGCCAAGGCCTGGTGGTTACGACCCCATTGATCGCCCCGATCTTGGGCTTCGACAATGTACAGATTGCGGTTAAATTGATGGAAGACCGTGGGAACATCGAGAGGCTCATCCGCAGGATCGAGGAATTGGCAGGGGAGCGGGGCCATGGGAAGGGAGCATAACTTTGGAACACGCTGCAGATAAATGGCCCGCCGCCATTTTCATTGTCGTTTGGTCGTTGGCCATCCTTGTTGCCATTATAAGGGCCCAGCGCGGTAAAAATTACTTCATTCGCCGCATTCCGGGCCTCAACGCCATTGACGAGGCGGTAGGCCGAGCCACCGAGATGGGCCGGCCTATCCTTATGGTTCCAGGATTGAGTGGTATTGGCGTTGTGGGTATCCAGGCGCTTGCCATATTCAGCTATATCATCAAGACGGCGGCGAAGTTCGGCAACCGCATTATCCTGCCCACCGCAGATCCGGCTCTGTACACGGTGGCCGAAGAAGTCGTGCGTGACTCGTATAACGCTGCAGGCAGGCCAGAGGATTTCGACCCCAACTCGGTGTACTTTCTGTCCGACCGCCAGTTTGCGTTCGCCTCGGGAGTGGCCGGAACGATCTTCCGTGAGAAGGTAGCGGCCAGCTTCATGTTTGGGGACTTCTTCGCGGAATCGCTCATCTTTGCGGAGACGGGGAACCAAGTTGGCGCGATCCAAGTGGCGGGCACCGTGCAGGTGACACAGATCCCATTCTTCATCGCAGCGTGCGATTACACGATCATTGGGGACGAGTATTACGCAGCGAGTGCCTACATTTCGCGGGAACCCACGCTTTTGGGGAGCCTGGTAGGGCAGGATTTTTGCAAAGCGCTCATCGTTCTCGCCGTAATCATTGGCACCATCGCCATCAGTATCCCACAGTTGGGGCCGGGTTGGTTTTTTATCAAATGGTTCACTCTGAGCTGAGATAAATGCAGGAGCGCCTCATCTAAATGGATCTTCAAGGCTTCCTAGAGCGACACTTCCCCCGCCTGCACGGAACGGCCCTCACCGAGGCAATCATCGGAGCGTCGCTCGCCTGCGTGGTTCTTTTTGCGGTGCTCCAGGCGCTGCCGCCCAAGGCGCGCAAAGCGCTTATTGCGTGGGTAACCTTCCTTTCGGGGCTTTTCTATGCCTTGGAGTTCTTCTGGCCCCCAAATCCCAAGACACACGAGAACCCCCTCTCCTTCGCGGTACCCGGCGTTGGGAATATCACCGGCGTTCTTGCAGCCTTCACCATCGGATTGGGGGTGTACAGCCTCATCCGCATCCATGGTACGAATGTGCTGCGCCTCAGGCAGGGGTGGGAAAA
>Ga0078972_1005022_pt1 | contig 34614 bp, 31 predicted proteins | sample YelNatPaOPGAMG01_FD_67568 | JGI IMG/M metagenome (GOLD analysis project Ga0078972, IMG submission 67568) | Hot spring thermophilic microbial communities from Obsidian Pool, Yellowstone National Park, USA - OP-RAMG-01 (SPADES assembly) (version 2) | ecosystem: Environmental > Aquatic > Thermal... | reverse complement strand
GGTTGAGCTGGCTCAGTTGTCTATAGCCAGTGCCCCAGGAGTCCATCTGCCCTGCAGGGAAGGTCTCGATTATTATGTCCGCTTTCTTTGCCAGCTTGACGAAGTCCTTTCGTCCCTCTTCAGTGCGCAAGTCAAGAGTGAAGTAGCGTTTGTTTCTGGCTTCCATGAGGAAAGGGACGCCGACACCATTCACGGTCACCCCGAAGGGCGTCATCTTTCGTGTCGGGTCTCCTTCAGGCGGTTCGATTTTGATGACCTCAGCACCGAACTCGGCAAAGAAACTGGCAGCTACGATTCCAGCGAAATTGGCATAACTGGCATCGAGGACAACCACGCCTTCCAGTGCCTCTGGCTTCCCCTCAGGGCTCATCATGCTGGCGAGGAGCTGCTCGCGCTCCTTTTTCGCGGCAGCCACGCCACCATAACGGATAAGCACCTGTTCCCTGGGCTGTTTGGTCGTTGTCATGGTGTACTCCCTCCATTGCCCTGGTAATTGAATATCGGGTCAGTGGTGATATCGTAATAGAGAGGAGGTTTGGCTCCAGGCCTGTCGTCCCAGTAACCGATGACCTTCTTTTTCTCCAGTTCTTCAAGCTCCTTATCCGAAAGCCCCAGCCAGCCCTTAAGGACCAAGCGGTTATGGTAGCCGACCGGGCGGCAAAGCCATTTCACCTTTGCTGGGCTTTTGCTAAGGAACGCTTGTGGGCCCGGGAGGAGGAACTCGCGGTACATTTCGTCGTAGAAAGTTTCCACGCTTCCTCTTTCTCGCCGCCACTCCTCGTGGGTTATCTGATAGTCATCTACCACTTCAGCGGCGGGGAAACCGTGCTGTTTGCCAAGGCTGACTATTTCGACAGCATCTTTCTGGCTCACCCACTGCTGAGCGATGGTATTAAGTTCTCGCGCATTTTCCGGCTTTAACCGCTCCAATTCTGTGGGATATTTTGCCGGCAGGTCACTGCGACCCATTGCAGTGCAAAGGGCCTTGAAATGCTCATCTGTGCCTGCTGCTATAGCTACGAATTTACCGTCTCTGGTTTTGTGGATGAAGGCTGGTGCCATGGCGGGGTCAATATTGCCCGTTCGCTCCAGCTCCTGACCGGTTATGCTGAAGTAAGTGAAATGCGGCAGCAGCCGTGTCAGGGTCTCGACCTGGGCTAAGTCTATATACTGCCCTTTGCCCGTTTTCTTCCGATAATAGAGAGCGAACAGAATTACCAGGACGCCGAGTGTGCCCGGATAGAAGTCCCCAAGGTAGTCCGGGAGCTTATAGTACTTGTCTGTCCCCGGGTAGCCAGTTATGGTTATGGTGCCAGCAGCAGCCTGGGCCAGCAGGTCCCATCCCGGGAAAAACCGTAGTGGGCCATACTGTCCGTATGTGGAGCAACTCAAATAAATAATGTCAGGCTTGATTTCCCGTAGCTGGGTGTAGCCCACGCCCCAAGCTTCAGCGGTACCGGCAGCCAAATTTTCCACTACCACGTCGGCTTTCTCGGCCAGCTTATAGACGAGTTCCTTACCCTCGGGCTTCTTCAGGTTTATGGTGACAAAGTACTTATTGTGGTGCAGGGCGTGGGAAAGCGGGTTGGTATGCTTCCAGTATTTTCCCCACCAAGCCCCCAACCTGAGCATATCGCCGGTGCCGGGCTCCTCAATCTTGATGACTTCGGCACCATACCGTGCCAGAATACCTGTACAGGTCGGTCCGTAGATAAAGTGGGTAAAATCGAGCACCCTGATGCCTTTGAGCGGCTGAGGTTTATCTTTGGCTTTGGCGGGGTCGAAGAGTTCCCGAGTAAATTGGAAATATTCCTCCATGTTATACTCCTAGATAGGCTTTTTTCACCATTTCGTTATTTAATAACTCCTTGCTATCGCCACTGAGTATAATTCTGCCATTTTCGAGCACATACCCACGGTGGGTTATCGCAAGTGCCTGACGGACATTCTGCTCCGAAAGGAGAATGGTGATTTTTTCATCACGCAGCTTTGCCAGTGTCCTGTAGACTTCAGAAAGGAGTTTAGGGGCGAGGCCGAGAGATGGCTCATCGAACATCATAAATTTGGGCATTGCCATCAGTCCCCTGCCGATGACCAACATCTGTTGTTCACCACCGCTGAGACTGCCGGCAAGTACCTTTCGCCTTTCTTTGAGCACCGGGAAAAGGGCATATACGCGCTCAATAGACTGTCTTCTTTTGCGCCAGGCCTCGTTGGTATAGGCACCGAGGTAAAGGTTCTCCTCGACAGTGAGGTACGGGAGTATTCTTCTCCCCTCGGGAACCTGAATGATGCCACGTTTAACGATCTCGTGCGGCGGTTTATTCTCGATATGTTCCCCTTGGAATATTATGCTGCCAGATGACGCCTTGTAAATCCCGGAAACTGTATTGACCAATGTCGTCTTGCCGGCGCCATTGGAGCCAAGCAAGGCTACCATTTCGCCTTCTTTGACCTCCATGCTCACATCGTAGAGGACATGAATAAGCCCGTGGAACACATTGAGATTACGTATTTCAAACATTGATTTCTTCCCCCAGATATGCTTCTATCACCTGTGGATTTCGGGCTACCTCCTGTGGAGGTCCCTCGGCTATTTTCTGACCGTAATGGAGAACGATCACGCGGTTGGCGGCCTTCATGAGGACAGCCATGACGTGTTCGATCCACAGAACGGTAACGCCAAAATAGTCCTTTATGCGCTCAATTAGTTTTACTGCTTCGTCGGCCTCGGCGGGGTTCAGCCCGGCTACGACCTCATCGAGGAGTATCAACTTCGGGCTTGTAGCTAGAGCCCGTGCCAGCTCCAGCATCCTGAGTTCGTAAAGGGAGAGCTCCTCAGCCTTGATGTTCCTTTTGTGGAACAGACCGACGATTTCCAGATAATGCATCGCCTCAGCAGATGCATCCATGAGGCTGCGTTCCGTCATGTCTTTGCCGCAGAGAGCTCCGACCACTACATTGGCTGAAGTGAGCAGGCCTGGGAATGGCCTTGGTATCTGATAGGTGCGGGCTAGTCCCAGCTTGCACCTCTTCCAGGGTGGAAGATTTGTAATGTCGGTGCCGGCAAACTCGATTTTACCGGAATCCACAGGGAGGGTGCCGGATATCAAATTTACCAGAGTCGTCTTGCCGGCGCCGTTGGGGCCCATTAGCCCCACCGTCTCGCCCTCATATACCGTAAAGCTAACCCCGTTCACTGCAGTAAGTCCACCAAAACTCTTATATACGTCGGTAACCTTAAGCAGTTCCTTCGCCATTTATCTGCCCTCTCACTTTGTAATCTTGAAGTGCGGTTTGTAGTCCCTGTAGTGCCGCTTGCGGTAAAGCCCGAACAGGCCTTCCTCGCGGAATATGAGTAGCAATGTCAGCATGATGATTGGGAACAGGATGGGCGACCAGTCACCGGCGAAGCGTATCAAGAGCACTTCGATGAGTGTCACCACGTAGCCGCCAAGGACTATTGCCCAGGCGCCGCGACCGCCAATGACCAACGCCATAAACACCTTCATCATGAAGGTCATGGGCAGGTAGGTTATGCCGGAGAAAGCGCCGAAATAATGGGCATAGAACCAGCCCACAATGGAGATCATCACTGCTGGTCCGATAAAGGACAGTATCTTGATGCGGCTGATGTTGACGCCCAGGCCATTGGCGACCTCTTCGTCGTCGTTTATGGCTGCCATTTGGAGTGCATAGCGGGACCTGAGCAACCGATCGGTGATTGCCAGATATATGAGCATCAGAGCTAATGCTGCGAAGGCATAAAGGAGCTGGTTCAGTGTGAAATTAGGGAAGTTAAACAGAAACGGGATACCGGATAGGCCGGTATCACCTTTGAAAATCTCGAAGACGAAGGTGACTTCAAGGAATATCAGTGGCAGCAAAAGTGTGAGCAGGGCGAAGTAGATACCGCCGGCAAGCAGCGTTAATGGGCTGAAAATTAGCCCCGTCACCAGTCCGGCAGCGGCAGCTGCAATCAGCGTAATGCCAGGGCCAAGTCCAAAGTGAATGCTGAGCAAGCCGGCGGTAAAGCCACCGACACCAACGAAGAACTGGGGACCGAAGTTGAACCTCCCGGTGCCGATGAGCATCAGTATCACCGGAAGCACAATACAGGGAAGCAAGCTACCTTCAATAAATGTAGCCAGCAGTGCAGGGTAGACGAAATATAGAATGATGGGGGTCAGGACTAGAATACCAATGCCGATGATGTGGGGACGCCAATATCTCGGCTCGATAGCCCAGTCCCACTTCACACCGAAAAGGCGGAGTACTATTCTATCTCGTTCCCATTCAATAATGCTCATGTCAGTTCACCTCACCAGACGCTCTTGGTTCTTATAATGCCTTCTGGTCTCAAGATGAGTACGAAGAATACGACTATCAAAGCTGCCAGGCTCATGAGACGCGGCTCGTGCAAAGCGAAGGCAACGAATGCATGACAAAAAGCAATCAGGTAGCTGGCTATGATAGTGCCCTTAAGATTGCCTAGACCGCCGAGGACAGCGATGAGAATAGCGATGCCCAGATAAGCCTGTCCTATACTTGAGTCTATCGCCCAGATGGGCGCCACTGTGAGGATGGCGACTATGGGCGGGACAATGGTCATTAGAAAGACGATCATAAAAAGTTGCTCAACGTTTATGCCCAAGATGCGGCTGGAGTATATATCATACGATATGGCGCGCACCGCCAGCCCCATCTTTGTCTTAGTGAAGAACAGCACGAACAGAAGGGTCATTACGATGCCGACACCGGCGGCGAAAAGGAGCTGATTGGAGACGGTTATGGGACCGATTTGAGAAGTCCCGGGAAAGACAGTGGTCTCAAGATAGACGCCCTTGTACACCGGGTAGAAAACGTCAGCGCCAAGCTGGAGGATGAGGGCTATGAAGATAACGGTCATTACAAACATGAATTCCTCGTCCTGCTTGAACCGGAATGGCACGAGGATGAACTTGTACAGAATATATGCCAGCACCGCCTGCAAGGCGAACATGGCAAGTATTGCCCAGCCAAGAGGCAGGTGGAATACGTCCATGAACATCCAGGTGAAATATATGGCGCCGAGGAAAAGGTAGCCATACCCGAAGTGAAATATTTTAAGAACGCCAGTGATTAAAGAAAAACCTAGTGAGACCAACAGGTAGAGGGAGCCGAGCAGAAACGTGTAGACTAACACTGTACCTACTGTTGCCAGCATAGCAGTTTTCCCCCGCTAGTTATTTTGGCAGAACCTTTATAAAGGCCACTAACATCTTTGCCCATTTCAGGTTATCAGAGTGGCCTCCCCAGCAACATATCGTGCGAGAAAAGATTTCCCGCCTCTGAGCTATTCGGGCAAAAGATTAGCCCATATGGTAGCCCATGTGCAAGCAATTGTCAAGCGCACCCGGATTGGCGCGGAACCTAGGGGCGACGGAATCCAGCAAAAGGCGTTAACCACATGGGCGAGGCGTTCTTGACTAGTAGAAAAGTACTATTCATGGTGGATGGTCAATGGTGAAGATGAGGGCTGTAATGTTGTTTGACAGTTTGGCTGCCGCTGATATAAACTTGTGCTTGTCTTTTTGCCCAGCGGCCCTCGCGGGTTCGTTCTGACCAAATCACACCGAAAAAGCAAGGAGGTACAATGAGAAACGAAGTAGCCATCGTAGACGTAGTGAGGTCACCGGTAGGCATCCGCACGCAGAGGCGGTATTCCGATATCTGCCGGGTAATGCCAGATGAGCTTCTAGCGCATTGTTTGCAGGCCTTGATAAAGCGGACTGGCATTGACCCTGGCATAGTGGAGGACATCGTCTGCGGCACTTCTGACCGTCCACACAATTCTGGCAGGACGGCTGCCCTCGCTGCAGGATTTCCCCCTGAGGTGGCTGGCTGCCAAGTGAACCGACAGTGCGCTGGTTCGCACAGTGCCCTGCATTTCGCCGCCATGGAAATAATGACCGGCTATGCTGATGTTACCATAGCTTGCGGTGTCGAGTCCATGTCCCGTGACTGGCAGGTAAGAAAGGAAGTACAGCCGCCGCCAACGCAGTCAGCTACCGGGGCACCGGTGCCGCCCGATTATATGGTTCAGGGCTTGATTGAAGCGTTCAACAAGCACGGGGGCGCGTGCAACATGGGCCAATCGGCTGAAGCCATTGCCCAAAAGTGGAATATATCCCGCGAAGAACTGGACGATTTTGGTTACTGGAGTCAGGAAAAGGCAATCAAAGCTACAAAAGAGGGGAAGTTCAAGAATGAGATCGTGCCCATACCTGTGAGAATGGAGGACGGGTCAACCAAAATAGTGGAGATAGATGAGACCATAAGGTTCGATCTCGACCGTGAGAAGATGAGGACGCTGCCTCCGGCATTTATACCGCCGCCATTTATGGGCATCACCGAGGGTAAAGTGACGGCAGCCAATTCAGCACCAATAAGCGATGGCGCTGCTGCCGCCTTGCTGATGAGCGTGGAGAAGGCCAAAGAGCTCGGTTTGAAGCCGCGCGCCTTTTTAAGGGCTGACAGAATGTGCGTACTGGGAGTTAACCCCGGGCCCTATCAGCTCACAGGCCCCATTCCGGCCACACAGAAGGTGCTCAAGCGGGCTGGTATGAAGCTTTCGGACATTGGCTGGTTTGAGGTGAATGAGGCTTTTGCCTCGGTGGTTATTGCCTGGGCTAAGGAGATGGGCATACCATGGAATGACCCCAGGATAAACCCCCATGGTGGCGCTATAGCCCTGGGGCACCCGCTGGGCGAGTCAGGTGTGAAGCTGCTGGCCACCGCGGTCAACGGCATGGAGCAGAACAACGTTAAGTATGGGCTGCTCACCATGTGCGTTGGACTGGGGCAGGGCATAGCCACCATAATTGAAAAAGCATAGGCAACGGCGCGGCTGGTGTCTGTCCTACAAACGGGCTCAGGTCGGCAATAAAGGGCTGACCTGAGCCTCTTATTTGCCCACTAATGATTTTAGCAAAGCAGTTTTGCTCACAGGTTGTGCTGCAGGTTTTCCAGCTTATTTACCAGTTCCTTTTGCCGCAGGGCAAGTGTCAGGTCGCCGCGGGTTTTTTCCAGGATGCCACGGACATTATCGGTTACCCGTCTCAACCCCCAGGTAATGGCATCGGAAAAGTCCATCGCCATAAGGCAATCATAGATGTCTTCCATAGCCTCGAGCAATTCCTCGCATCTGGAGAAATCATTCTGCCGGAGACGGTCGAGCAGGTAGCGCCTGAGCTCGCCCACCGCCTCTCCAAGGCCATTGAGGTAGGCGGGGTAGCTTATTTTCAGTTCTTCAGGCTCGGGCAATGCCTGTTGCTTGATGATGGACAGGGTTAAGGTGGCCTCGGCGAATTCCTTTTGTGCGTCGTGGACGAAGCCAGCCTGAGCCAGGTCATCGTGTTTGCTGATTTTGTGTTCCAGTTCGTCAAGAAGGCTGCGGGCTGCGACGAGGTTCTTCTGTGCGCTGTGGTCATCCCGCCGGTGTATAGAACGGATACAAAGGGCACTGTGGCGGATTATCTCACGGCACAGGCGCAGGGCTTCTTCCCTGGCGGCATCTTTTGCTGTGAACAGGGCATGTGCCCGCTCGGCTATGTTGTCAAGATTTTGGGTGGCTTTTTGTTGTTTCAATCTCGTTCACCAGCAGGCGTGTTGCCTGTTCTACGTCTTTCTGGGCAATCACCGCACTGATGACCGCCACTGCTTGGACTCCAGTGGACATTACCTCTGCAATATTTTCGCGGTTAATGCCACCTATGGCAACCATGGGCAGGGTTATTGACTGCCTTATTTTACGCAGTTGCTCCAGACCGATAACCTCGGCGCTCGGTTTACTTGGCGAGGCATACACAGAGCCTGCGGCAATATAGTCGGCCCCTTCCGCCTGAGCTTCCAGAGCCTGTTCCACAGTCCGTGCCGACACGCCGATGATTTTTTCTACTTGGAGCTCTCGCCGCGCTATAGAAACAGGAAGGTCTTCCTGTCCAATGTGTAGCCCATCGCATTCTGTCGCCAGTGCGACATCGAGGTGGTCGTTAACTATGAACAAAACCCCGGCACCGTGGCATAGCTCGTTCATCTCCCTGGCGAGGTGGAGTAGTTCGCGTTTGGTGCGCTTTTTGTCACGAAGCTGAATCACGCTAGCACCGCCGCTTATGGCTCGGGCAGCGACTTCAAGTTCGTTTTTGTAGTTTAGAGTCTCAGCATCGATGATAACATAAAGTCCTTTCAGGCGACAGAGCTTGTCATGGCGCAGCAGTCTGGAGAGGAGTTCTTTTTCCGTGGCATAGAGTTTGAAACGGGCTATTTCAAAATTCTTGGAATTCAGGCGCGTGCTAACCTCTGGCAATTTCGCCAGCTCTTCTACCACCCTGAGTGCCTCTTCGACCCTTTTGGCGTTCGCCCTCGCCAGTGTAGCCAGGTCTGTCTGGGAGGCTATCTTGGTACTACCGGGGCCGATGTCTCCCTCGGTATCTCTTGCGGTGAGTAGTCCGGTGCCAAATCCGCTGAGCTGCTTTACCAAGTCATGCCGCATAGTCTTCAGTTGCTGCATCAGGTACTGGTCGTTGAGGGTGAAACGAGCTATGTCTTCAAGGACGCGTAGTCCCTCGCCGATGCGGTTGCAATTAGCATCAATGATACGCAGAATCTGGTGAGGCACTCTGAAGGTCCTTTAGTTTTTCCGGCAATACACCTTCCCTTGCAGCTTCGATCTTTTGCTTGAGCTGACTGGGCAGTTCCATCCCCATGTCTTTAAACTTCTTCTCCACCCACCTGCCGATGTTGCGGGGGTCTTTATAGTAGTCTGGTCCCGGTCTCTCGGGCGAGCCGCTTTCTTCGTAGATGGTGCTCAGGGACCTGTGATAGGCGAATGTGGAGATGATGCGGTCAAGGCTGGTGTTGCCGCAATGGCTGCACTTAGGTTGAAAAGCCCCTGTGCAGCTTCTTACAAGGAAACTACTTTTACGACGGCACGCGGGGCAGAAGTATTCATAAATGGGCATGTGTCCATCATCCTTCAGCCGGCGGTTGCTCCGGAGCAGAGATGCTATGAGACTGCAAGTCTGGCATCTCCCCGTGCTCCATCCTGTCCAGCATTTCCTGATATTCGGGAGCCACTGGTTCGTCGCGGCTAATCCTTCTGTTCCATTCAGCAAGAGCCCTGGGGTCGTTTGCCAGCATGCCACTTATCAGCCGATTATCTGAAAGTATATCTTCATAGATGTCTTTGTACGTCTTACGGACCGAGAAAGTGGAGAAGAGACGGTGCAGGCTGTTGTTGCCGCATTGCGGGCATGCGGGCACTACCTGTACAGATGCAGGCCGTAGCAATGATACTTTTTTCTGGCAGTTATAGCACCAGTATTCGTAGATAGGCATAGTATTTTATTGCATTTTAGCACAATTGCTGAAAATGTGAGAGCGCTGATAGCTGCGTTGACAGCAAGGGGGCAGTACTTTAAAATCCAGAGGATGGCAAAGCAGATGAAGAGCGACGAGGTCAGAAAAGCGTTCTTAACCTTTTTTGAAGAGAAAGGACACCTGGTCATACCCAGCTCGTCTCTGGTGCCCTATGGTGACCCGACCCTGCTGTTCACGACAGCCGGCATGGTGCAGATTAAGCCTTACTTTCTTGGCCTGGCAATACCCCCCAGCCCCCGTCTGGCCTCGTGCCAGAAGTGTTTTCGTACCACAGACATCAATTCTGTTGGCGATGCCAAGCACTTGACATTCTTCGAGATGCTGGGGAATTTCAGTGTGGGCGACTACTTTAAGAAAGAGGCTATTTTGTGGGCATGGGAGTTTGTCACGGAACGGCTGAAAATAGACCCGGACCGCCTATGGGTGACTATATATCTCGACGATGATGAGGCTTTTCGCTACTGGCGGGAAGTGGGATTTCCCCCCGAGAAGATAGTACGGCTGGGTGAGGAGGACAACTTCTGGGGTCCGGCCGGCGATTCTGGTCCCTGTGGTCCCTGCAGCGAGATCCATTATGATTTCGGTGTAAGTTCAGGTTGCGGACAGCCTGACTGCAAACCAGGGTGCGATTGCGGGCGCTTTTGCGAGGTGTGGAACCTGGTATTCACCGAGTATGACCAGAGCCGTGACGGCAAGCGCACCCGGTTGCCGAGACCCAATATTGATACCGGCATGGGGCTGGAGCGGATTAGCGCCGTCATGCAGAAAGTGTCCTCGGTATATGATACGGACCTTTTTGTACCTCTGCGGGAGAAGGTCTGCCAGATAACCAGCAGGGATTATGGCAGGGATGAAACAAGCGATAGAGCGATTCGGATTGTGTGTGAGCATAGCCGTGGGGTCGCCTTTCTCATCGCTGATGGTGTGCTACCGTCCAACGAGGGCAGGGGATATGTGCTGCGGCGTCTTTTGCGGCGCGCCTGCTTCTTTGGCAGGAAACTCGGGATGGACAGGCCATTCCTTGCTGAGGTGGCTGAGGTGGTGATAGATAGAATGGGAGATATTTACCCTGAGCTGGTGAGCAGCAGAAGGCTTATTAGAGAAGTGGTTCGGGTGGAGGAGGAGAAATTCGATAGCACCCTCGATGCCGGGATAAATCTGGTCGAAGAGGCCATTGAGCAAGCTGTGAAGCAAGGGAGCGGTCGTATCGCTGGCGAAGATGTGTTCAAGTTCTGGGATACATATGGCTTTCCTGTGGAGCTGACCACCGAGATTGCCCGAAGCAGGGGGCTGGAAGTGGATATCGAAGGCTTTGAGGCTGAGATGGCAAAGCAACGGGAAAGGGCTAGGGCGAGCCAGAGGTTCGTTTTTGCCGGCGATGCTGGTGGTGAAAAGGGGAGAGCCACAATCGTACCGGAGCCTACTAGGTTTGTGGGCTACGAGCAGTTAACCATCACAGCGCCCGTGCGTTATATACTTGATGCCAAGTCTGGAGTTTTAGTACCTGAAGCTAGGCAGGGGATAAAAGTCGGAGTCGTGCTTGATGAGACACCTTTTTATGCTGAAATGGGGGGACAGGTCGGTGATGCCGGGACTATCGCGGGTGATAGCGGGGAAGTGGAAGTAGTCGACACTGTATGGTCGCCATACGGTTCGCTGGGCGAGGGGGCAATAGTACATGTAGGGATAGTCAAAGATGGTAGCATGAAGGTGGGCGACCTGGTTGAGGCGAGGGTGGATGAGCAACGCCGGCTGGACATTGCGCGCAACCATACTGCCACACATCTCCTCCACCTCGCCTTAAGGGAGGTGCTGGGCAGCCACGTGTATCAGAGGGGCTCGCTGGTCGGCCCCGATGGGCTGCGTTTTGATTTCTCTCATCTGGTGGCGCTAAGCAAGGAGGAGATTTCTCAGGTCCAGCGTAAGGTGAATGAGCGGATAAGGCAGAACCTGCCAGTGAGATACAAAATTGTCCCTTATCAGCAAGCCATAAGCGAGGGCGCCATTGCACTTTTCACGGAGAAATATGGTGATACCGTCCGTGTCCTTGAGATTGGTGAACCCGTGGTCAGCGCTGAACTCTGTGGTGGCACTCATGTAAGGTCCACAGGTGAGATAGGTCTCTTTGTTATCACCTCAGAGAGTAGCATTGGCACCGGGCTGCGGCGGATTGAAGCGCTGACGGGACGGAAGGCAGAAGAATTTGTTCAGCGCTGTTTGGAAGTGCTGGGAAGTGTGGCTGAGAAGTTCAAGAGTGCGCCTCTGGAACTTCCCGCCAGGGCGGAGGCTGTGCTCGCTGAGCTGGCGATGGAGCGCAAGCGAGCCGCTGCGCTGGAGAGAGAGTTTTCGCGTTCAGTAGCCGAAGGTTTGCTCTCCAGGGCTGAGCAGGTGGACGGGATAATGGTGGTGGCAGCAAGGGTGCCCTCGGTCTCCTTCCAGGCTCTAAGGGAAATGGGCGACTTTCTGAAAACGCGCCTTACCAGTGCGGTGATTGTGTTGGGGACAGTCTATGACGGCAAGCCAGGGTTTGTGGCCATGGTGACTGCAGACCTGGTGGCACGGGGCTTTCATGCTGGCGATATAGTGGCTAAGGTGGCCGAGGTTACCGGTGGTGGCGGGGGTGGCAAGCCGAACATGGCACAGGCTGGGGGCAAGGACGCCAGTAAGCTCGAGGATGCCCTGAGACTGGTGCGTAGACTGGTCGCATCGAAGGTAGGCGGAAGCTAGCATGCGCATAATGGCTCTGGATGTCGGGGACAGGAAGATTGGGGTGGCGATGAGCGACCCCGAGGGGCTTTTAGCTAGCCCACTGACGACAATATCGAGGATTAGCGATGGCCAGGCTATCGAAGGCATCCGGAGGCTGGTTGACGAATATCAGGTGGAATGTGTGGTGGTGGGGTTGCCTTATTCGCTGAACGGCGGCGTTGGTGCGCAGGCAGAGAAGGTCTTTGCTTTTGTGCAGAAGCTCCACAAAAGCCTTCCAATTGACATAAAGATGAGAGACGAAAGGCTGTCCACTGCTGCCGCTGACCGGTTGCTGTTACAGGCTGGTGTGAAGAAGGGACGCAGGCGGTCGCTGCGCGATGCTGCGGCTGCTGCCTTCATATTGCAAGGATATCTGGACAGCCTGCGAAGCGGGGACCGGTGACAAAGTTTATCTATCTTATCGGCTACCCGCTGAAGCATTCTATCTCCCCGGAGTTTCAGCAGGCGGCTCTGGACTACTACGGACTTGATGTTCGGTATCAACTGCGGGAGGTGGAAGAGGGACTGTTGGCCTCAGTGGTGGAGGATCTGCGGATGCCGCAAAGCCTGGGGGCAAATGTTACAGTTCCTTATAAGGAGCGGGTACTATCGCTACTCGATAGAACTGATGATTTGGCCCGGGTGGTCGGCGCGGTAAATACCATTGTTAATGATGGCGGCAGTCTGGTGGGCTACAACACAGATGTAGTAGGCTTTGTAACCGCTCTGAAAGATGCTGATTTTGAGCCAAGGGACAGGAGGGCGGTGATATTAGGGGCTGGAGGTGCGGCCAGGGCTGTGGGCTTTGCGCTTGTGCGGGAGAAGGTTGCCTGGCTGGCAGTGGTCAATCGTACCAAGGCGCGTGCCGACAGGCTGGTGAGCGATTTGGCCAATTATGCGCGGGCTAAAGGTCTTGCTACCCAGGTGCTAGCCTTGGCCTGGGCAGAAAGCGAACTGCGGGTGGCGGTGAAGAGCTGTGAACTGATAGTCAACTGCACGACGCTGGGAATGAGACATACCGCGCAGGAGGGAGAGTCACCTTTAACTGAAGACATGCTCGGTGAAGGTGTCCTTGTTTATGACTTGGTGTATAATCCTCGTGAGACGGCTTTGCTGAAGGTGGCTAAGCGGGCAGGGGCAAAGACCTTAAGTGGCTTGCCGATGCTGGTACATCAGGGTGCTGCCGCCTTTAAGCTATGGACGCAAAAGGAGCCACCGCTGAGTGTAATGTTCCGGGCTGCAGAAAACGCACTGACGAAAATGGGGGGTTAGGCTTATGAAAAAGCGTCTGTTGCTGTTAGTAGTGACCGTGGCGCTGGTTTCGTCGCTGCTCGGCGGTTGCGGTGTGGTGGGAAACAAAGTGGCGGTGATCTCGCTGAGCGGGCCGATACAGACGGAAGCCGGCGGGCTGTTTCTTGGAGGGCGCGTAATAACTCCAGAGCTGGTGCGGCAACAGTTTGAACGGGCGAAAGAAGACATCGGGGTTAGAGCGGTGGTGCTCCGGATACAGAGCCCTGGTGGCAGTGTGGCTGCATGTCAAGAGATACTCGAGATAATGGAAAGCTTAGGCAGGCCGGTCGTCGTCAGCTTTGGTGATGTAGTCGCTTCTGGGGGATACTATATCTCAGCCAAGGCTGATAAGATTGTGGCTTTGCCTGGGACGCTGACAGGAAGCATCGGTGTAATTGCCCAGGTACCGAACATAGCGGGGCTCTATGATAAACTAGGGATCAAAGTTGAGGTGTTCAGAGAGGGGAAGCATAAAGACATGTATGCTGGACTGAGGGAGCTGACCCCTGAGGAGAAGGAGCTGATGCAGGAGATGACTGAGCAATTATACGAGCAGTTTGTTAGAGTAGTAGCCGAAGGACGGCGCATGGACGAAGAAAAGGTGCGCCAGCTAGCTACAGGGCAGCTGTATACCGGAGAACAGGCGAAGGCCTTGGGTCTGGTGGACGAGCTTGGCGGGCTGGATACTGCCATAGAAGTGGCGGCGCAACTTGCTGGGATAAAGCAGCCAAAGGTAGTGTATTACAGTCCGACTGCGCCGTCACTGTTACGCACTCTTCTAGAGTTAGGTGGGGTGGTGCTTGTTGACCTGCCCAAGATAAAGTTGCTCGGCGTTGAGGCAGTAGTTGTAGAGAAAGTGCTGAGCAATCCGTATCCACAGCCTGAGTACAGGTAACCTCGAGGTGGTCCAGACGATGACAAAGCTTCGCTTTTTGACTGCAGGCGAATCACACGGACAGGGCCTGCTGGCTATTGTAGAGGGAATGGTGGCCGGTTTGCAGTTGTCCGAAGAAGATATCCGGCGGGACCTGAGAAGGCGACAAGGCGGGTACGGGCGTAGCCAGAGGATGAAGCTGGAAGAGGACGAAGCCAGAATAATCTCGGGCGTGCGTCATGGCTATACCATCGGCAGTCCCATAGGGCTGTTTCTAGCCAACCGTGTCTGGCAGGAGTGGCAGGAGGTGATGAGCGTCGCCCCTGTTGGCACTGAAGTGCAGCCGGTGACTGCACCAAGACCAGGACATGCCGACCTGGCAGGCGTTATCAAGTACGGGCTCGATGACATAAGGTCTGTTCTGGAGAGAGCAAGTGCCAGAGAGACGGCAGCGCGGGTGGCAGTTGGTGCTATTGCCCGCAGGTTCCTCGAGGAGTTCGGTATTGCTATTCACAGCCACACCGTGAGCATCGGCGGGCATAAGGTCGAGGTCAGCGGTTCAATAGACTGGCGAGTAGTGGAGGAATCGCCGTTACGCTGTGCCGACAGGGAAGCGGAAAAGGCAATGCTGGCAGAAATTGACCGGGCTAAAGCGGATGGTGATACCCTTGGCGGTGTTTTTGAGGTCGTGGCGCAGGGTGTGCCGATAGGGCTGGGAAGCCACGTGCAGTGGGACAGGCGGCTAGATGCCAGGATTGCCGGGGCCATTATGAGTATAAACGCGGTGAAGGGTGTGGAGATAGGCGGTGGCTTTTCTCTAGCTAGTGTTCGCGGCTCACAGGCACACGATATTATCGAACCTGGCCGTAATAAGAAAGGGGCTTATTTCTGGTGCCGTCCCACCAATTTCGCCGGTGGTATAGAAGGGGGCATAAGCAATGGGGAACCGATCGTCATTCGGGCAGCGGTCAAGCCAATTGCCACTCTAGGCAAGCCACTGCCCTCGGTGGACTTGAGAAGCGGAAGAGCAGCCAAGGCGCACTACGAACGCAGTGACATCTGTGTGGTACCGGCTGCAGGCGTGGTCGGGGAAGCCATGCTGGCTATAGTGCTGGCGGATGCTATGCTAGAAAAATTCGGCGGTGACAATCTGAGCGAGACAATAGCAAATTATAGAACCTACATATCTTCTGTTTCCTCAGGCAGACATGAATAGTACAGCTATCGCCAATAACATTGCCCTCATAGGTTTTTCAGGTACTGGAAAATCGTCGGTAGCAAGAAAGGTGGCTGAGCTGCTGGACTGGAAATGTGTGGATACCGATGACGAGGTCGTCAGACTGGCTGGCAAGAGCATAGCTGAGATTTTTGCGCGTGACGGCGAAGGGGAGTTCAGGCGTTTGGAACGTGAGGTACTGGAGAGAGCATGCGGGAGGGCGGGAAACAAGGTGATTGCTACCGGGGGCGGTATAGTTATTGATGCGAGGAACCGAGAATTGCTTCGGGAGCACAGTGTAGTCGTCTGCCTTGAGGCTTCTCCTGAGGTAATCCACGAGCGGCTGCTGGCCCAAGGGCTGGAGTCATCCAGCCCTGCTGTGCGCCCGCTACTTGCCGGGGGGAATGCTCTGGAGAAAATTAAGGAGCTTAAAAAGGTACGCGAGCCTTTGTACGCTGCAGTGGCTGACCGGACTGTAGTCACTGATAGACTGGGCACCAACGATGTGAGTCTTGAGGTGATAAATGCCTGGCAATCAGTACTGCGCAGTCGCGGTCTGCCCGGGCTTGTTGATGGGGGTGAGCTCGCCTGTGTGGTGGCGACGGCGACGGCGCGTTATCCGATATTTGTAGGTTGGGGTGTGCTGCGGGACCTAGGCAGGAGGATGAAGCAACTTGGTCTGTCCGGCAATGCAGTGATCATAGGCGATGATTCTGTTTTTGCCATTTACGGGGCGAAGGTGAGGAGGAGTCTGGAAGAGGCCGGCTTCGGGGTCAAATGCTACACCGTGCCTCCGGGAGAGGTGACCAAGAGCATTGAGGAGGCGGTAAGAGTATACGACTTTCTAGTGCGGGAGCGGGTGGAGAGGAAGGATGTCATCATTGCGCTGGGTGGTGGCGTGGTCGGAGACCTGGCGGGTTTTGTAGCGGCGACATATATGCGCGGGCTATCATGGGTACAGGTGCCGACAACGCTGATGGCTATGGTGGACGCCAGCATCGGTGGCAAGGTGGCGGTGAACCACCCGTCGGGCAAGAACTTGATTGGTGCTTTTCATCAACCAAGCTTGGTGCTGGCTGACCTAGAAACGCTGACAACATTGCCCAAGCGAGAACTGGTCTCCGGGTGGGCCGAGGTGATAAAACACGGTATGATTGCCGATGTGAGGCTTCTTGAGCTCCTAGAAGACAAGGCCGATGCATTACTGGCTATCGAGCCCTCAGCTCTCCACAAGGCAGTTGCCTGGAGCGCTTCCATCAAGGCGCAGGTAGTCAGCGAGGACGAGAAGGAGATGGGTAAAAGGACCATTCTGAACTACGGGCACACTGTGGGACATGCCTTAGAGGCAGCCACAGGGTATGAACGCTTTTTCCATGGCGAGGCGGTTTCCATCGGCATGATGGCTGACGCAGAGATAAGCGTCAGATTAGGGCTACTAAGTAGGAGGGTGCTTGAGCGGCAGAAGCTGTTGCTGGAGAGGTTCGGATTGCCGACGGAGTGCTCCGGGGTGGATGTATCCGATATTATCAGGACGATGGAGCTGGACAAGAAGGTTCGCAACAAAGCTATTCGCTGGGTATTGCTGGAGAATGTGGGCAAAACGGTGGTGCGGAGCGATGTACCCGAAGATGTAGTACTGAGTGCTCTCGCCGAGGTGATACGGAATTGAGGGCTAGCTTATCTTATTCGTGGCGAATTATGGACTATTTTGAGGTGTTGAAGCCGGGCGCTACTTTTTTGCTCACATTTATCGGCATGTGTTCGGCGGTTGTGGCTGCTGGAGGGGGAATTCCCGCTGAGAGGCTGGTATTGATACTGCTTGCTATCGCCCTGGGGAGCGCCGGTTGTAATGGTCTTACCAACTACCTTGACCGCGAGGTTGATGCGCGAATGACCAGGACATCCCACCGTGCCCTGCCTTCTGGCCGTATTTCCCCGCCGCAAAAGGTGTTGCCAATGGTCTCGGGTCTTATTGTGGCTGGCTTGGCGCTGGCATGGTTCTTGCATCCGCTGTGCTTTGTTGCTGGGGCTATAGGGGTGGTGGCTTCTGCAGTGTGGCGGAAAACAGTTTCGTGCACCTTTCTGGGCATTGTTGCCAGTTGCAGTCCGGTGCTTATTGGCTGGCTGGCAATTAAGCCTGTGTTTGAGCTTAAGATTCTGCTTATCTGTCTTCTGGTTGCGGTATGGGTGCCGCTACATGTGTGGAGCGTGATGATTGCCAACCGTGACGACTATCTCAATGCCGGTCTGAGCTACTTTCCTTTGAGCTGGACGGTGACAAATGTAGTAAGGACGCTGTTTGCCCTGTCATTGGTACTGTGCTCAATCTCGATCTGGCTTTATTTCACCGGGTTGCATATCCCCTATTTGGTAGTGTCCACTGTTTTCGGCCTAGCCATGGTGCTTGCCAGTGGCAATCTCTTGTTCTCGACAACAGGAAAGGCTGCGTGGCGACTTTACAAGCTCTCTGCCTATCCCTATTTGGGCATAGTGTTCCTTACCATGGCTCTGGACGCATGGCTGTTGTAGGAATTGAGGTACTTCAAGGTTAAGAAGGCGTGTGGTATTACTGGAGCGCGGTTGGGTGAACTCGTCACCGCCCACGGTGTGGTCGCCACCCCTGTATTTTTGCCCGTTGGCAGCAAGGGGACGGTGAAAACGCTCACACCCCACGAGCTCCGCGAGGTCGGGGTGCAGATGGTGCTGGCAAATGTTTACCATCTGTACCTGAGGCCGGGTATAGATGCTATTGAATGGGCGGGTGGACTGCATAAGTTTATGGCCTGGGACGGGCCGATACTCACCGATAGTGGCGGCTATCAGGTCTTCAGCCTGGCAAGGCTTTGTCGGGTGGATGATAGTGGTGTCACTTTCCGCTCGCATATAGACGGCAGCGAGCACCGTTTTACCCCCGAGACCGTTATCGAGCTTCAGCAAAGGATGGGTGCCGACATAATAATGCCGCTTGACCATTGTCCCGCCTCTTTTGCCACCAGAGAAAACATTGTCGATGCGGTGCAACGGACGTATCGCTGGGCTCAAGACTGCCGGGCGAGCCACAAGAAGTCGGGACAGATGCTCTTTGGCATTGTCCAGGGTGGTGTTTACCCGGAGCTACGACAGCGGGCTGCCAGGGATATCGTATCGCTGGACTTCGATGGCTATGCCATTGGCGGACTCAGTCTGGGTGAACCTAAAGTGGCAATGTGGTCGATGGTGGCGGTAACGGTACCGCTGTTGCCCGAGGGCAAGCCGCGCTATCTAATGGGTGTGGGCTCACCAGAAGACGTAGTTGAAGGGGTCAGCCAGGGCATAGACATGTTTGATAGCGCTTTGCCCACCAGGGTTGCTCGCAATGGCGCCCTGTTTACTCTCGATGGCAGGCAGAACATAACTAAGTCAAGCTTTAAGGACTGCACTTTGCCTGTGGACCCGGAGTGCGATTGCTATACATGCCGTACTTTCTCTGCGGCTTATCTCCACCATCTTTTCCGGTGTGATGAGTTGCTGGCATACAGGTTAGCCACTATACATAACCTGCGTTTCATGATGAGGTTGATGCAAAGGATAAGAGAAGCCATAGAGAGCGGTGTCTTCGATGACTTCAAAAGGGATTTCCTGGCTCGGTACAAGGTGACCAACGAGGAAATGAGGATAGCGCAAAAGCGAAAATGGCTGGGCCTAGCGCACAATCACGAAAGTGATACGGGCTGAACGGCGGTGGTTGCTGGGGCAACGTTCTATCCACTGTTGCCGCTGAGAGGGACGAATTCCAGACTCTTCCTTTCACTCTGAATGTACCAAATTGAATCGGCGAGCAAGCGTGGGCTATAATTTGCCGTTAAGGAGGATTTGATTGCTAAAGACTCATAGTTGTGGTGAGCTGAGGAGGTCGCATATCGGCGCAGCGGTGACCATTGCTGGCTGGGTGCACCGGCGCCGGGACCACGGTGGACTAATATTCATTGACCTCAGGGACAAGGATGGCATTGTCCAGGTGGTTTTTAATCCTGAAGTCTCTGCCAGTGCCCATGAGGTAGCCAGCGATTTCCGCAACGAATATGTTGTTCAAGTGAGGGGCAAAGTAGCGTTGCGCCCGAAAGGCACCGAGAACCCCAAGCTGCCCACCGGCGAGATTGAGGTGCTCGCCGAGCAGGCAAGGGTCTTGAACGCTTCAAAAACACCTCCATTTTACATAAATGAAGATGTGCCTATAGACGAGAATCTAAATCTGAAGTACCGGTATCTCTACTTGCGGCGTCCCAGGGTGAAGGAGAACATTTTGCTCCGTCACAGGGTGGTGAAGTTTATGCGCGACTTTCTGGATGCCAGGGGTTTTGTGGAAATCGAGACGCCGATATTGATAAAGAGCACACCAGAGGGTGCTCGTGACTACCTGGTACCGAGCCGTCTCCATCCTGGTAAGTTCTATGCTCTGCCCCAGTCGCCACAGCAGTTAAAGCAGCTACTTATGGTGGCGGGGTTTGAGAAGTACTACCAGATAGCACGATGTTTTCGTGATGAGGACTTACGCGCTGACAGGCAGCCGGAGTTCACGCAGCTGGACCTCGAGATGAGCTTTGTGGAGGAAGAGGACATATTGGGACTGCTGGAAGAAATGTTCACCTCGCTGGTGGAGACGGTCAAGCCTGATATGAGGGTGATAAAGCCGTTTCCACGTCTTTCTTTTGCTGAGGCAATGGAACGGTATGGTACTGACAAGCCTGATATACGCTTCGGGCTGGAGCTAAAGGATATTTCGGCTATAGTGGCTGAATCAGCTTTTGCTGTGTTCCGCTCCACTGTCAAGGCCGGTGGCAGGGTGAAAGCTATCTGTTTGCCCGGCTGTGCTACCTATTCGGCAAAGCAAGTCGAGGAGCTGACGCAAATAGCTCGCTCGTACGGGGCGAAAGGACTAATAACTTTGCCTCTGCCCGCTGACATCGGACTCGACCAGCTATCACCGGAGAAAGTGAAATCGATAGTAACCAAATATCTCACCGCCGAGGAGTTGAGGACTATCGCACACAAATGTGAGGCGAAGCCCGGTGACCTTATTCTCATTGTGGCTGACGAATCAAAGGTGGCAAACAAGGTGTTGGACGAGCTACGCAGGGAGATGGGGCGCAGGCTGAATCTGGCTGACCCTGACCTGCTGGCATTCCTCTTTATAGTTGATTACCCATTGCTGGAATGGAATGATGAGCTGGGGCACTGGGAACCGATGCACCACCCCTTCACTGCGCCGCGTGAGGAAGACATTCCATTGTTAGATACAGACCCGGGTAAAGTGCGAGCCCGCCACTATGATATTGTATGCAATGGGTATGAGCTTTCCAGTGGCAGTATCAGGATACATACCCGCTCGCTTCAGGAAAAGGTGTTCCGCCTGCTGGGCTATAACGATGCTGAAATTGAGGAGCGCTTCGGACATTTACTCGAGGCGTTTGATTATGGGGCTCCACCACATGGTGGCATTGCTCCTGGCATTGACCGTCTGGTCATGTTGCTGGCGAGGGCTGATAACATACGGGAAGTGATAGCCTTTCCCAAGAACCAGAGCGCGGTCGATGTAATGAGCGGTTCGCCATCGCCGGTGCCGCAGTCCCAGCTGGATGAGCTGCATCTTATGGTCAAGCCGGAAAGCTAGGCAGGTGGGCTTCTGAGCGTAATTTCAGGCAAATTGGTATAATTTAGCGGGGAGTCTGTACCGAAATGAAAGTATCTACCGAGCCAATTGGGAACAGCCAACTGCTGCTAAATATCGAGATGGAGACTAGCGAGGTGGATAGGTACCTCGATAGGGCCTATCAGCGTCTGGCAAAACGAGTATCAGTACCGGGTTTTCGAAAGGGCAGAGTGCCGAAAGAGGTGCTGGTGAGCTATGTGGGGAAAGAGGCACTGTTCCGCGAGGCCCTAGAGGACCTGATTCCGGAGGCCTATGCTGAGGCTGTAGAGAGCCACGATATTGAACCTATTGCCCAGCCATCGTTTGAGATAGTGCAGACGGAACCGCTGGTGTTCAAGGCGGTGGTACCACTCAAGCCGACGGTAAAACTCGGGGATTACAGCCAGGTGAAGATCGAGGCTGAACCTGTCGAGGTGAATGATGCTGAGATAGATGCGGTGCTGGAGCAGCTACGCCAGGAGCACGCGGTGCTCTCGCCGGTGGAGCGTCCGGTAGCTTTTGGCGATGAGGTGACCATGGATGTTGAGGAGATCAAGGAAGGAAGGCCAATACCGCTTCGCCAGGACTTGTTATATGAGGTCAGGGAAGGGTCACGCCTGCCTCTGCCCGGGTTTGCTGAGAAGCTTGTTGGTATGGTGAGGGATGAGGAGAGGGATATCCTTCTATCCTATCCTGAGGACTACGATGTGGCGGAGCTTGCCGGAAGACAGCATATTTTCAGGGTGAAGGTCAAGGACATAAAGGAGAAAAAGCTTCCAGATCTTGACGATGAATTTGCTAGAGTCATCGGGAGCGAGGACTTGGCCCCGTTGCGGAGAAGGATAGCAGATGTCATCAAAGCGAGAAAGGAGTCGATGGCCCGCGTCGAGGCGGAAAAGAAGATTATGGACGCACTTGTTGAAATAAGTCAGGTGGAGTATCCACCAGTACTGGTGGAAAGGGAGATTGACCGCTTGGTCGCCGATGAGGCCAGGCATTTTGCTGAAGGGGTTGCCGGGCTGGAGAGGTATCTAAAGGTCCTTGGCAAGACCATGGCGGAACACAGGGAGGAGCTACGAGCTGAAGCTGTACAGCGTGTGGTGCGTTCCCTGGTGCTGGATGAGGTTGTCGAGGCTGAGAAGGTGGAGGTGTCGGACTCTGAGGTTGACGAGGAGGTGGACAGAATGGCAGCAAGTGCCGGTGACAGAGCCGAGAGCGTAAGGGAAGCTTTCCGTTCCGAGGACAGGCGAGAATCGGTGAGATGGTTCTTGAAGCGTCGCAAAGCTATGGACAGACTGGTAGAGCGGCTGGTGGTGAAGCCAGGTTAGGCAATTTTTTAAGGAGGTGTGACCCATGATGGAGAGATTTCAGAGCATAATACCGATGGTTATCGAGACTAGCGCTCGGGGGGAGCGTGCCTTTGACATATATTCGCTGCTTCTCAAGGAGCGCATCGTATTCTTGGGCACACCGATTAACGACCAGGTGGCAAATCTTATCATTGCCCAGTTGCTCTACCTTGAACACGAGGACCCTGATAAGGACATACAGCTCTACATTAATTGTCCTGGTGGCATTGTCAGCGCAGGTCTTGCCATATACGACACGATGCAGCTAATCCGTCCGGATGTCTGCACCATCTGTGTGGGGCTGGCTGCCAGTATGGGCACGCTCATACTATGTGCTGGGGCGAAGGGGAAACGATATGCGCTACCCAATGCCACCATACATATGCATCAAGCGATAGGTGGCGCACAGGGCGCGGCGGCAGATATCGAGATCGCTGCCAGGGAGATTATGAGGCTGCAGGAATTGATCCGCAGCATAATAGCCAAACATACCGGTCAACCGATAGAAAAGATCGCACATGACACTGACCGCGACTTCTATCTTAGCGCGGAGCAGGCGGTAGAATATGGCATCATAGATGAAATCTTGCGCCGACCGACCGATAAGCAATTGGTCGAGAAAAAATAGGGTTACATCATAAGAGCTTTCCGGTATATCTATAATAAGCCTTTTCCAATTGCTTTAGAGTCAGGAAACCTTTTCTACCACCCGGTGTCGAGATTACAGAACGCGCCATGACGTCTCCCAGTACCGCGCATTCGTCCAGCGGCTTCCCTTTGAGTACGCCAAACAGAAAACCACAGGCGAAAGCATCGCCAGCACCGGTGGATTCGATATCTTCCATCTCTCTGGCTACGCCCGAAACCTGGTACTCGGTTTCTCTAGTCCGTATGTAGCTGTTAAGCCTTCTGCCACCTCTGAGCGCGATGCCCTTGCCGAGGGTTACCACCACTATCTCACAACTAGAGTTAAGCAATACCTCGGCACCAGCCCTGAAGTCTTTTCCGGTGAGCATTTTTATTTCTTCCTGGTTGAGGAAAACTATATGGGAGCGTTCCAGGAGGGGGGCAAGGCTTTTCAGTCCTCTGGTGGCGTATAGCATACCTGGCGCCAGGCTCAACCTTACAGATTTCGCCAGATTTGCTACCATCTCTATTTGCATATGTAGCTGCTCATCATTGACAAACGAAGAAAGGTGAACCATCCGCGAGCTATTCAGGTAGGCTGTGTCAACGTCTTCATTGCTAAGAAGATTGTTGGCTCCGGGGAGAAGGTATATGGCACGTCTCCCCTTTCGGTCGCTAAAACAGAATGCTACACCTGTCCTAACACCGGACTTAACACGGATGCGGCTTACATCCACCCCGGCGGTCTTAAAGCTGCGTAGAAGCTTCCTTCCCTCAGTATCGTTGCCCACAGCACCGATGAAACCGCACTTAATGCCGAGTCTGGCGAGCCCGTAGATAGTGTTAGCGGCCGAGCCGCCGGGACAGGGTATGAAATCGGTAACGGTGGTTTCGCCGTCGTCCACTGTTTTCTCGACGCGGCAGATATAATCCAGGTTCATGGCGCCGACGCCAATTACTTCAAGTCCACCATTTTCCGTCAATGCTCACCCCAGTTTGGCAGCTTCCTGTCTGACTATCTTTCTTATTTTCAGGTGTATTTCAAGCGGGGCGGTGATGTCCCCCCTGCCTGAGACCCAGTGGAAGTGGTCTCTATTGTCCGAGCCGCCGGTGGTTTCCTTCTGTCTAACCAGCTTTTCCACCGCCTGGCGCCCGCCTTTCGACCATGTCTCCAGCACCGGCAAGAGGTCGTCGAGGTGTGTGGATGCGAGCCCCACGGTGGCATATGGGAGCGCATACTGGTTGGCATTGAAGGCTACAGCCAGGCCACCCGCAGCATCTACGGTCTTGAGCATTTTGAAGTCGGTGATGCTGTCGCCTACCACCACCCAAGTGGAAAGTGGCTGCCGGTAACTGTGGGCAAACTGTTCCAGTGCCTGTACCTTGCGAGCGCCGCCAATAGGTTTTACCTTTTCTAATACCCGGGCTAAGCTTGTCTTTTGAATGTCGCGCCAGTAGAAGCGGTCGAGCCGGTCTCTTATGAAAACATCGTCCGGAGACTCCAGGGACAGGAGCTCAGCTTCAAGGGCTTCGATAAGTTGGAAATCGTCTTTGGATATGAGCTGGCGCAATTCGTCGACTGGAAATGAGGTGCAGGCGAGATTCTGGGAGAAGATATTGAGTCGGTTGGCAATGTGGCGGGCGTACTGCTGGTAGCTGGTGCTGATGCAGAAGACCTTCCAGCCAGATGTATTGAGCTGTAAGATGAGTCTTTGCGCCCCGCTAACCAAGGTTGCCTTTCTAGCCAGCGCTGATATATCTTCCTCTTTGACCCCGTGGTAGATAAGGAAGGGGGCGATAAGGGCCAGGGTATCGCCCGGCTCATAGCCCGGTCTACCCTCTAAGGTAAGCAGGTCGTCATAGCGGCTGATTATTTCAAAGACCCTGTCGCCGCCAGGAAAGAGTTTCATCAACTCATAGGCATTGTCCTGCACTGCCAGGGGTCCTTCCAAGTCGAAGGCGATAAACTTCATTTCTGCTTCACCAATTTCTCTACTTCCTCGGTGAGGTCATAGCCGGGTATGGGCCTATCTTCTTCACTGAATACCGAGCCGTTTCTTATTTTTACCTTCCCCTCGCCAAGTGCTTTCAGTGTGGCCACAATGAGGGGCAGTTCCCTGGCGACCCCGTGCTGACGTATGAGCTGAAAAAGTCTGTTGTTTTCCCCTTCTTCCTTTTTTATGTTTGATAGTCCTCTGCTGTCTACCTCTTTCCACAATTGGTCAAACGGTCCACCGACTATAGGGAAGATACAGTAGGTGACAACCGGCCCGCTGTCCAGTTCCGGAGTTACCAGGTGCATCATCACGCCGGTCTCTGTTGCCCTGCTCTCTATAAGGGCCCAGATTACTTCCTGCCAGGTGCCTTTAGGACCGCCAGGCTTTGCAGGGTGGAGGTTAATCATGTTGTATTTCCGGCACATTTCCTTGCCCACGATAAGCATGTAGCCAGCGAGGACGCACAGGTCTGGTTTGAATTTATCGAGGAGTTCCATCACTCGATGGTCGTATTCTAAACGCCACAGCGGTAGTCCTGTATCCCGGTCAGTGCCCCTGAATTTATCGGCCAGTTCAGCCTGGAATTTCTTTGACGAGAAACATATGAGCGGGATCCTGTAGCTCTTCACCAGCTGAAAAAACAAGTCGCTCTGCTCGGATTCGCCGGGCTCGCGGTTGCTGAAAACGAAGGATATCCTAGCCGCTATGTCGCCGTTCCGGATGTGGTGGCATACCGTCTGGAGGAGCAGTCTGGCTGCTTCATCTCTGCCGGTGGAAAACCAACCCACGTGCAGCATCGTGTTTTTCAGAACAGCTTTTTCTTCAACCTTGCCCAGGTGCTATGGAAGTGGACTGCGGGACTTGACCTTTTGCCAGTTATCTTACCCTGTTCCAGCGATGCTATGAAGCTGTGTTTATCGTTAAATGGTGGCATCTCCACGCAGGCGTTGCCGATCTCCTGCGGTGAATGAGCATCACTGCCGGCACTTGCCGGTTTGCCGTACTTGCGGGCTAGCTGCCAAGCCTTGTCGGTGCTGGAAGGTGACAGGCTGCGGGCATTGAAGACCTCGACTATATCGATGTGCGGCATCAGGCTCTCAAACAGGGAGTCCCTGGAGGCCGACAGGCGTAGGGTGTCGTACGGGTGAGGGATGCAGACAAGTCCCCCCTGCGACTTGATGCGGCTTATGGTTTCCTCGGGCGACAGCCCGCTAGGGACCCGGTGGGTGAGGAACAGGCCTATGACCTCACCACCGGTGGTGAGGATTTCCTCACCGACAATTACCGTAAAAGGGGCTACCTCCTTCAATCGTAAAGCTCCGTCTATGGTATCGTGGTCAGTGATAGCAAGACAGTTGATGCCGATTTCAACGCACCGGTCAATCACCTGCTCTAGGGTCATGGCACAGTCCATGGAATAGCAGGTGTGGAGGTGGAGGTCGGCCTTCACTAGCTTGGTCAACTCACTCTCTCCAGGTATTCTCCAGTTCTGGTATCCACTTTAATCACATCACCGTTGTTGATGAACAGCGGCACTTTGATGGTAATGCCTGTTTCCAGCTTGGCTGGCTTGCTGCCAGCGGTGGCAGTATCACCTTTGAATGCGGGTCCGGTCTCCACAACCTTTAGTTCCACCGCGACCGGTAGCTCTATTCCCACAGCTTTGCCGTTATGGGTGAGTAACTCCAGATTGAGCCCTTCTTTGAGGTAGTTGAGGGCTTCGCCAAGAACCGATTTGTCCAGAGGTATCTGTTCGAAAGTCTTTGTGTCCATGAAGTAGTAAAAATGCTCGTCGTTATAAATGTACTGGACAGGGCGGTGCTCCAGAAAGGCACGTTTGAATCTTTCACTGGCCTGGAAAGAGCGTTCGGTGATATATCCTGCACGCAGGTCACGGAGCTTAAGTCTGATCTGTGCTGAGCCGCGCCCCATTTTGATGTGCTGGTAGTCGAGCACCTGGTAAAGGTTGCCTTCCAGCTCGATGGTGATGCCTTTTTTGAGTTCACCGGCGTCGATCATCTGATGAGCAGACCTCCTGATGTAGTATTGGGTATCTTATCAGACCGCGACAGCGGTCTGGCTTTGCCATTCTCCATGACTACCATGTCCTCGATTCTAACCCCGCCCCAGCCCGGTATATAGATACCCGGCTCCACAGTGAACACCATGTTCTCCTTGAGAACATCTGTCGAACCCGGCGAGAGGCGTGGTGATTCATGGGGGTTCAGCCCGACTCCATGCCCCAGCCCATGCCCAAACTTATCCCCATAGCCAGCCTCTTCGATGATAGTTCTTGCCAGGCTATCGGCGTCGCCACCGCTCATCCCAGTGGCAATGGTGGCCAGAACCGTCAGTTGTGCGCCAAGGACGATGTCATAGACCCTGCGGAAGGTATCATCACCGTTGCCCAGAACGATGGTACGGGTGAGGTCGCTACAATAGCCGTTGACGCGGGCACCTAGGTCAAGCACTATCGGCTCGTTTTCGCGAATGCATCTCTCCGAGGTGCGGGCGTGTGGCAGGGCTGAATTCGGTCCTGAAGCCGCAATGATATCAAAGGGCAAAGTCTCACTGCCCTGGCTGCGCAGGAATTTTTCTACCTCCCAGGCAACCTGTTTTTCCTTCATGCCGGGGCGGATTATGGACCTGGCGTAGTCAAAAGCGCTGTCTGCCAGCGCCGCTGCTGCGGTGATGTTGTCCACTTCGTCTTTATCCTTTACAGCCCGCAGTGATTCCACCAAATTGTCTGTGGGTGTGAACCCGATGCCGTGTTGTCTGAGCGCAGTGCGTAGCTTCCGGTAAGTGGCAAAGGAGAGGTGTTCTGATTCGAAGCCGATTTTTCTGATGCCAGAGGCAGTGGCAAGTTGGGGTAACCATGTTATCGGCTCTCCCTTGATGTGGACTACCTCGAAATCGGGTGCCTCCAGCCTTGCTTGTTCCACGTATCTGAAGTCGACAGCGAGCAGGGCGCTCTTGCTGGATATGAGCAGCCAGCCCGTGGAGCCGCGGAAGCCAGAGAGATAGCGGCGGTTATCTGGTTGCGTGACCAGCACTGCATCGAGCCCCAGTTCGGCAAGGGTTTGGCGTAGCTTTTCCAGTCGGGTCATCTCTGTTTCTTGTCTTCAAGCACGCCTGAGAGATATCGTAGTGCCAGCAGGTAGCCTTGCCAGCCCAGACCGCTTATCTGCCCGGTAACGACAGGGGCGGTGACCGACTTCTGTCGCCATTCCTCCCGGGCATAGATGTTCGAAATGTGCACCTCGACACAGGGCAGTGCAACGTCAGCAAGCACATCGCGGAGTGCCAGACTGTAGTGAGTCAGAGCCCCGGGATTGATGATTATCCCTGCGGCTTCAGCATAGTTCTGCTGGATGAAATCGATGAGGTCGCCTTCGCTATTCGACTGGAAGCAGACGATTTCGATGCCGAGCTTCTTACCTTCGGCTTTCAGTGCTTCCTCTATTTGAGCAAGTGTCCTGGAGCCGTACAGGCGCGTGTCTCTTTTGCCCAGAAGGTTCAGGTTTGGGCCATTGATAACTAAAACTTTTTTCATGCTGTAGCCCCTATTGTTCTCTCTACCTCGTCCAGCCCCGCTTTATACTCGCAGGCGATGCATTTTGCCAGATTTCTTCTCCACACCGTAAGTATGTTACCACATTTGGGACAGCGCTGTGGTATGGGCTTGCGGTTGATGGTGAAATCGCATTCGGGATATTTCGTGCAGGCATAGAAGCGGCGCTTCTTCTTAGTGACCCTTTCCACTATCTCACCGTCGCATTCCGGTCTGGGGCAAGGAATGCCCGTCTTGACGAGGAAGGACATGGTCCTTTTGCATTCCGGGTAATTGCTGCAGGCAAGGAACTTACCATAGCGTCCAATCCTGACGACCATCGGGCTGCCGCAGTCAGGGCAATTCTCCTCGGTGCTCTTGATTACCCGGATTTTGTCTATATTTTTCTGTGCTCTGGCGAGCATCTTTTCAAATGGGTCATAGAACTCTTTCACCACGGACAGCCATTGCTTCTTTCCCCGGGCGATTTCGTCGAGTTCTTCTTCCATGCGGGCGGTGAAATCGAGCTCTACGATCTTGGGGAAGTGCTGGGTGAGGAGGTCGCTTACCAATATGCCTATTTCGTCAGGACGGAACCGTCCGTTTTCCTTATAGACGTAACCGCGCTCCTGGATGGTGGCTATAATCGGAGCGTAGGTGCTGGGGCGTCCGATGCCCTTCTGTTCGAGGGCCTTGATTAGAGTGGCCTCAGTATATCGGGGTGGGGGCTGGGTGAAACATTGCTGGGGAAGCAGTTCGAGCAAAGTAAGCGGGTCACCCGCTGTCAGCCTGGGCAGCGTATGGGCATATGACTCTTCTTTGCTGTCCTCGTCTCTGCCCTCACTGTACAAGGACAAGAAGCCAGGGAACTTTACCGTATAGCTAGTTGTTCTGAACAGATAGCTCTTGCTGGTTCTTATCTGATAGGCTTCCGCTTCAAGTGTGACCACATCCAGTACTGCTGCTGCCATCTGGCTTGCCACCATTCTCTTCCAGATGAGTTCGTAAAGTTTGAACTGGTCTGGCGTTAGAAACGGGCGGACAATTTCCGGCTCTCTGAAGATTTTGGTAGGCCTGATGGCTTCATGTGCCTCCTGTGTCCATTTGGTTTTCCTGGACTTCTCGAAGGTGCGAGCCTGCGGTGGCAGATACTGAGTACCGAACTTCTCTTTGATGAACTGCCTGGTCTCAGCCAGTGCACTAGCGGCTACGTGAGTGGAGTCTGTGCGCATGTAAGTGATAAGCCCCACTGGACCCTCATCGCCAAGCGCTACACCCTCGTACAGTTGCTGGGCGATTGACATGGTGCGCTGGGCAGTAAACCGCAGTTTACGCCATGCCTCTTGTTGCAAGGTGCTAGTGGTGAATGGAGGCGCTGGTTGCCGCAGGGCCTCTTTTACGTCAAGCGACCTGACACGATATGTGGCCGTTCTCAATTCATCGAGGAGCTCCTCAGCTTTAGCCCTGTCCGGTATCTCTATTTTTGTGCCATCGGTGAGACCAATCAGCAGCGCCCTGAAGCTCGGGCTACCGTCTTGCGGTGGTGTCTTGGTCAGTTCGGCTTCTATCAGCCAGTACTCGGTGGGGACGAAGTTTTGAATTTCGCGCTCCCGGTCGACGATCATCCTTAAAGCTGCTGATTGCACTCTGCCGGCAGAGAGTCCCCGTTGTACTTTTCGCCACAGCAGCGGACTGAGCATGTAACCCACTAGCCGGTCCAGCAGGCGACGTGCCTGTTGTGCATTGACCAGGTTCATATCGATGGAACGGGGCTGTTGGAAAGCCTCCTCCACTGCTTCTTTAGTTATTTCGTGAAAGACAACGCGGTGTACGGGCTTACCGTTCTCATCAAGCTTTAGCGCCTTGACCAGGTGCCAGGAGATCGCTTCCCCCTCGCGATCGGGGTCGGTAGCCAGATAGACCTCTGTAGCGCCTTCGGCTGATTTCTTGAGTTCGCTTATCAAATGTCTCCTCTGCGGGATTATCACATACTTCGGGGTGAAGCCATTGGCGATGTCTATGCCCAGCTCCTTTGCTGGCAGGTCACGGACGTGCCCCAGGGACGCCTTAACAGTGTACCCGCTCCCCAGTATTCGGCTTATTGTCCTGGACTTAGCTGGTGACTCGACGATAACCAGTTTCATCGTTTTTGCCCCTTACTCCCTTCGCCAGCACATAGCTCATACCACCCACCTGTTTTACCATCCCCTTCAATTCCATCATTGCCAGTGTGCTGCTGACCACTGCTGCCCCCAGTCCGCTTGTGCGACAGATGTCGTCTATGTGAGTCGGTTCATGGGATATCTGTTCGAGCAGGCGGGACTCTGTCTCGTCTGCTGGAAGCAGTTCCTCCATTTCCATTTGTCTGGGGATGATGGTCAGGTTTAGCTCTTCAAGTATATCCATATAGTTCTGGACGAGTTTGGCATGACACTCTTTGATGAGGCGATTTGTACCCCTGCTGGCTGGTGACAGGATACTGCCGGGGACGGCAAACACCTCCCTGTTTTGTTCCAGCGCCTGCTCCGCAGTTATCATGGCGCCACTGCTTTCGCCAGCTTCTATTACCAGTACACCGAGGCTCATGCCGCTCATGATGCGGTTGCGCCTGGGAAAGTTGTCCGCCTTGGGCTTGGTGCCCAGGGGGTATTCGCTGACGAGGGCCCCGCGTTCCATAATCTCACGTGCCAGTCGGAGGTTTTCCGCCGGGTACACGATATCAAGACCGCAACCGAAGACGGCTAAGGTCCTTCCTCCAGCCTCCAAGGCGGCGCGGTGGGCTATGGAATCAATACCCCGGGCCAGGCCGCTGGCGATGGTTATGCCGTTCCTTGCCAAGTCGCCCACGATCTCTTCGGTCACCTGACGGCCGTATACGGTTGCCCTTCTCGTACCCACCACTGCCAGGCAGTTCTCGTCCTCAGCGAGGAGGTCGCCGCGTACGTAGAGCACTGGCGGATAATCGTAGATTTCCTTGAGCCGCCACGGGTATTCAGGGGACTCGCAGGTCAGGACTCTAACCTTATACTGCTCCAGCTTCTCCATCTCCCTTTCCAGGTCTATCTTTGGTCTCAGGACAGCAATGACCTCGGCCGATTTGGAATCAAGCCCAGCCCTTTCCAGCTCTCTTGCCGGTGCCTTCCAGGCATGTTCTAGGCCGGAAAAATATTCTTGCAGGCGGGCAAGTTTCACCCTCCCGATACCTGGTATCTTAGAAAAGCCCACCCAGTATTTCAGCTCTGCGGCGCTTGACATTGAATTTGAGACATTGTAACACAGGAAGGGAGAGCAAACAAAAGGTTATTCCAGAAAAGTCTATCTTGCAGCACCAAGAAGGGGTCTCGGTGTCTGGCAGCCAGATTTTTGGGCTATAATAAGGCTCGGGGTGCAAGAGTGGCGCGGTACATAATTGCCCACGATGTGGGTACCAGCGGTGATAAAGCGGTCCTGGTGGACGCGGAAGGACACATTTATGGGAAGGTGTTTGAGCCCTACCGCACTTTCTACCCCAAGCCTGGCTGGGCGGAACAGGAGCCTGAGGACTGGTGGAGGGCGGTGACATCTGGGACAAGGGCCCTTCTAGAAAAGACCGGTGTTTCGCCGAAGGATGTGCTGTGTGTTACCTTCAGCACGCAGATGATCAATATCGTTCCCCTCGGCGCCAGGGGTGAGGTGATACGTAGGGCCATTATCTGGATCGATAATCGTGCCGGTGAGCAAGCAGAAAGAATTATGAGGAGATTCATAAATGCCGAGGTGTTTGCTCTTATCGCCGGCGCCACCCTCAGTGGAAAGGACGGACTACCGAAGTTGCTCTGGCTCAAAGAGAACGAGCCCCACGTGTATGAAAGGATGGCCTTCTTTGTGGACGTCGCCGGCTACCTCTTTTACCGCAGTACGGGCAATGCCGTCATGGAATGGAGTGGTGCCTCAGTTTTTGGTATCGACCTGAAGAAAAAGGCATGGCTCACCGGTCTTTTCCAATATATCGGGCTTGATGCGTCAAAGTTTCCTTCTTTGGTGCGCTCAATTGATAAGGTGGGGAACCTTACTGCCGGGGCAGCACGGGAGTACGGTCTGCTTGAGGGGACTCCGGTCATTGCCGGTGCTGGTGATGCCCCCTGCGCTTTGATCGGTTCGGGTGCGGTGGACGAGGGCGATGGGCACGTCTGTCTGGGCACATCGGGCTGGGTAGGCGTGACCACAAAACGCACTCCCAGGGGAAAGTGCGGCGTGGCCACAATTCAGTCAGCGGACCCGGATAAGGCATTCCTCATCGCTGAGACCGAGGCTGCTGGTGCCTGTCTCCAATGGCTCGCCGATGAAATGTACGGGAAGGAAAAGATCGAATACGGCGTACCGGATGTTTACGCTTTTATGGACAGGGAGGTGGCAGAGGTGCCGCCGGGGTCGAACTGTGTCCTGTTTACCCCCTGGCTCTACGGCGAGCGGGCGCCCGTGGACGATTGTTATGTGCGGGCCGCCTTTTTCAATTTGAGCGCTGAGCACAGGCGGCGGGACATGCTGCGTGCTGTCTATGAGGGGGTGGCCTATAACATCAGGTGGCTTGTGGAGATTGTGGAGAAAGAGTTCAAGTTTCCCCTTCCGGTGCTGCGGGTCATTGGTGGTGGGGCTAAGAGCAAGCCATGGATGCAGATTCTGGCGGATGTTACCAAACGCAGGGTTGAGGCGGTGGCCAACCCTCAGGAAGCTGGTGCAGTGGGGGCTGCTCTGGTGGCTGGGGTGGGACTGGGCATTTACCGCGACTTTGCCTCGCTGAAGAAAGTGCTCAGAATAGACGGTGTTTTCCAGCCGCGAGCACAGAATTCCGAGGTCTACGATTCCCTTTTCGATGCCTACAAGGAGGTCTACCGGAGTCTGCGGCAATTTTACAGTAAGTTGAACCGGGAGAGGTTCAACAGGTCGGTGTGAAGGGAAAGGAGGTAATGAGAGGATGGTAGAGGAACTTGAGAGCAGGCTCAAACCGTACAGGGGCAAGTTTCCCGCTTACACGCGTCTGCCGGAGGTGGGGCGGGCAAAGGGGGATATACTAAGGGAGATGGAGGAACTGGCTGCTGCGGAGAAGGCAAGATGGCACAAGGGTTTCGCTTCGGGAGCGGTGTACCACGGTGATGAGGAATACATTGATTTTCTCTGCCGCGCCTACGCGATAAATTCTCAGAGCAATCCGCTCCATGCCGACTTATGGCCCAGCACGGTGAAGTACGAGGCTGAGATTGTAGCTATGACGGCGAATATGTTAGGGGCTGGTGCCGCTGAAGGGGAGATCTGTGGCACGGTCACCTCCGGTGGCACCGAAAGCATTTTGCTTGCTATGAAGACTTACCGCGATTGGGCAAAAGACAAAAAGGGTATCACAGCGCCAGAGATGGTCGTCCCTTCCAGTGCTCATGCTGCTTTTGACAAAGCAGCCCAGTATTTCGGCATCAGAATTGTCCGGGTTCCGGTAGGCCCCGATTTCAGGGCAGACGTGGCTGCTATGAGGGAAGCGATTACCAGTAACACCATAGTACTGGTGGGCTCGGCGCCTTCCTTTCCCCACGGGGTAGTCGACCCCATAGAGGAGCTGTCTGAACTTGCTAGAGAGAGGGGGATTGGCTTTCACACCGATGCCTGCCTTGGCGGTTTTTTGCTTCCGTGGGCGGAGAAGTTGGGCTACCGGGTGCCGGCTTTCGATTTCAGACTGCCGGGCGTTACTTCCATATCTGTTGACACCCACAAGTATGGTTATGCCCCGAAGGGGACCTCGGTCATCCTCTATCGCGGTAGAGAACTGCGGCGCTATCAATATTTCAAGGTCACCGACTGGTCCGGTGGCTTATATGTCTCGCCGACCATTGCCGGCAGTCGTCCG
>Ga0078972_1005020_pt1 | contig 34619 bp, 35 predicted proteins | sample YelNatPaOPGAMG01_FD_67568 | JGI IMG/M metagenome (GOLD analysis project Ga0078972, IMG submission 67568) | Hot spring thermophilic microbial communities from Obsidian Pool, Yellowstone National Park, USA - OP-RAMG-01 (SPADES assembly) (version 2) | ecosystem: Environmental > Aquatic > Thermal... | reverse complement strand
ATTCAGAAGGCTGCATCAGCGCTAGGTCTATATATTTATCTACAGAGTTTTTGTATGTTGGGCGGGGGTAGCCAAGCCTGGTCAAAGGCGGCGGCCTCAAGATCCTAAAAGCTGGCCGAGATGGGTAAGCCGCTCCCGTAGGGGTTCGTGGGTTCGAATCCCACCCCCCGCACTAATTTACCATTAAGCTATAATTACGTCTTCGGCGTATTCTCATCTTGATGCGGCATGTCTAAGCCTAATAGAGGTTCTAAAGATAAAATAGAGATGAGATATTTGCAGAAGGAGTGTGTACTTTGAATCTCTTTGCTTATTATATGTTTAGGTCTGATTACTGTATGCGTAGACATGTAGGTAGCTAGCGAACTTTCTCATTTAGCCACCTGATACGCTTGGTAAATCGACGGCGTAGCAGAAGTTATGCCCATAACGTCAAGTTAGAACTCTTTAAGCCCCCTCCTGACATTATCTTGTTTACTTTTGGAAAGTATTTAACGAGCTTATGGGCTTTTATATGTTTAGGATGCATGTTATGGGTGAAAAGTTGACTTTTTCAAGCGTGGTTTTGAAGGAGAACGATTGGTATGTTTCTTGGTGTCCAGAGCTAGACGTTGCAAGCCAAGGAAAAACCATTGATGAAGCCCTAAACAACCTTAAAGAGGCCATTGAGCTTTATCTTGAGGATGAAGACGCCCAAGTCCCATTTGAAAACCCTCCGCCCATCCTAACAACGGTGAGCGTTGAAACCCATGGAAAAGATTCCACCACCATCAGGCCGCCAAGTAGTTAAAGCCCTATCAAATGCAGGCTTCGAAATAGTGGGCAGAAAAGGAAGTCATGTCAGACTGAAAAAGAAAACATCAACAAAAACAAAGTCAAAGAAGAATTATATATTCGGCTTTCATCATTACCTCATCGAGTTAGATTGAGTTTAGAGAAAGAGCTCAGATGTTTCTTGAAAATGCAAATCGCCTCATAGAAGAAGTTGGTATTGACGAAGATTGATGATGCATATATTGATTCGAGGTATCTTCTGAGGAGATATAGTAGAATAGAAGTTGAGGTTATGATGAAATTCGTAGTTGAGGTGGTGAAGCCGCTTGTCGAGAGAGTCTAGATTTGATATCTATATAGAAGAAGGGAAACTATTAAACTATCTGTTCAGCAATTTAGGAAGAGTCCTATCAAATGTTAAGCATCAGGTACAGCTGTTACTACTGGGGTCAGAGATATACTTATTCGGCTCTGCAGCTAGATGTAGGTATACTGCTTTGAGTGATATAGATATACTAATCATATTAGGATATGGACAATTTAGAACTGATTGATAAGGTAAAAGCCTACCTTAAGCAAAAATATGTAGGCTATCCACTTGGATTCCACATAGTTAATAAGCTGACTTATGATAAATGGTATAAGTGATTCATATCAGAAGAAGAATTAATTAAAATATAGATGGGGACTCAGATGGGAGGAAAGCTTCTTTAGTCTTGAGTTGTTCTAGTTGCTTTGTGGTTATCTATGTATGTGACGTTTAGCTTTATTACACTTTAATTCATTAGCATATCTTTAAGCATATTTATGATGAAGGTATTGTTCGCTTCCAGAATCCTGTGTATATTTTTATGTTTGTTGCTGGTTTTAGTGCGGCGTAGATGGTTAGGGCTAGGCTTATGACATAATCGTCGTGCTGTCCCTCTGGTGCTTGGTATTTTATGGTTGTTTTTGTCTGTATTCGCTGGAATGTCCTCAATTGGTTTATTAGTTGTGTTGCGTCTGCTGGGATTATTACTTTCTTGTTGGTCATGGCTGAGTGTAGTGTCTTGATCATGGCTTCCTTGACGTGGGCGGTCATGGTTATGCCCTCGACGTTGGCAAATTTCTTAATCATCAGGTCGTGGATGGGTATGCCCATGCCAGTCTTATCGATGACTACTACTGCAGGGCCTAGTAGGTTGATTAGCCTCTCGATGTAGCTTATCTGGTCGTTGAAGTCTCTCTTTAATAATTCGTCGATAAAGAAGACCCTCATAGAGCCGTCGCGCAGTTTCTCGAGGGCCGTTATCACGGTTGAGTCTCGGTATCTGCCGAAGTCTATGCCTATGTAGACTGGGTTCTCTGGCTTCTCTAGCTTAGCCTCATAGTCGGATACGCATTGCAGAATCATGTCGTAGGGGAATAATGCGTTTAACTCGTCTAAGAATTCCATCTCCATTTCTTGGGCCCATTCCAAGGGAGACATGCTAGCCTTCATGCCCTCTAGGTCTGACTGAGTGATATGCGGGGCCATCAAATAATGGGCCTCATGCTTGCTGAATGTCTCGCTTGTCCATGCCTCGTAGAACCATCCTCTCTTACCTTTTGGCGTAGAGATTAATGAGAGACGCCCCTCTTTTCCAGCTATGCATGGAATTATTGCGGCCTTGATCTCGAAGTCATTCTTGAACATGGCCGCCTCATCCACATAGACAGAATCGGCTCTGTATCCCCTAATTGCATCGGGGTTATTTGGCAGGCTCGTTATTCTACTATTGTTTTGGAATTCAACCTGTGTTTTTGTCTCTGATAGTGTTGCTGAAAATGTATAAACATCGTTTTCGGCTCTTATTCTTATGTCCTTCCATCTGTTTATATGCTCTTTGACTTTTCTGAATAGCTCAAGCGACTGTCTCATCGAGAAGCTTATGAGCAGAGTAGTTGAGTTTGGTCTTAAGAGGCTTTGCAGAAAGCTCTCGAGTGCTATGAGAAAAGAACCGCCTACGGCCCGGCTCTTGAGCATTATTCTAAATCTGCTGTTGTCATCTAACCATTGTTTTTGCCAGTCGTATAGCTTTATCCTACTTTCTGAAGCGTCTAGGAGTAGCTGGGCTAGCTGGCTCAGCCTCATGCTCTTCTACCATCTCGGCAAAAATTTGGTCTATGACTGCTTTTAGTTTCTGGATGTCAGCAACCTTTGCCCTCGCCTGAATAGTTATTACGTCGTCGAGCCGCCTAACAATGCATTCAACACCTGCTAATAACTCGCCCCCATCAGTCCTCTTATCCTCACGCCTAAACAGGAAGCTCATACAGTCCGGAGAATCCTCATTGCATAAAAGCCTGAAAACACAACAGAGAATGACTGAAGAGCTTAATGGCGACTATGCTGTTAGAATTCTGCGGCCCCTAGAGCATTTAATCTCCTCTAACTAAATACACCTCAATTGAGGCAGGACAAGGAGCTTCATTTTTTAGTAATTTGCTTAGCATTCTTCAGCAGTCTTGCTACGTCGTCTAAGTATTGTCTGGATTTTTCGAGCTCCTCCTTGAGTGCGTCGGTCGTGTATTCTCCATCGTAGAAGCATCTTATATGTAACGTGTATTCTCTAGCCATGAACCTTTCTCTGAGGCCTAGCTCTCTAACAACGCTATCTTTGATGCTGAGCTCTTCAAGTTTTAACCTCTCCCTCACCATATCCCCTAGATAGTAGGAGGGCTGTAGTGGCCTCTACAATTGAGTTCCAGGCCTTCTCAGCAGCATCCCTAATAACTTCATCTCTATTCTCCCTAACACCCCTATCAAACTCTCTGAGAGCAGCGTCTAAGAACCTCTCTGCCTCTCCTAGAACCATCTCATCGTAAGAACCCTTAGACTCCATTGCCAAGAGTACAGGCATACAAAATCCTTATAAGGATAATCCTTCACATCACTTACCTATACGACTTAAAAACCTACAATCACACTCTATTTCAGTCCATCCGAGCTTTGGAGAATGTTGTTAACTTTCAATTCTCTCTATGAGATTCAAGGAAAAGTTGCAACTGTTATAGCGGATACGGATATAGATCTTTCAATTCTCTCTATGAGATTCTCTGGTCGAGAACTACACGAGGCCGGGAGACGTGGTGTTCTTTCAATTCTCTCTATGAGATTCCGATCCTCTCTTTTAGCTCAATTGGTATTTCGACATTCAAAACTTTCAATTCTCTCTATGAGATTCAAGTTGTTTGAGATTGGGCTTAGGGAAAAGAATAGTTTCTTTCAATTCTCTCTATGAGATTCCATGCTTGCATTGGCGGGAGGCCTATCCCTACACAATAGTCTTTCAATTCTCTCTATGAGATTCTGAAATATTTCGTCGAGCCTCTATACATGCCGATTTCTTTTCTTTCAATTCTCTCTATGAGATTCGTATGGCGAATACGCAAGCGGCCGCCAGGGGGAATAAAACTTTCAATTCTCTCTATGAGATTCATCCACATATCGAGGGGGTAACCTTTACGGCAAAGATAACTTTCAATTCTCTCTATGAGATTCATAGCCTTAGACACGGCGTCAATGATGGATGATATAGTCTTAGCTTTCAATTCTCTCTATGAGATTCTTCATATCAATTACAGCAAGAAGTTTGAGAATATTAACTTTCAATTCTCTCTATGAGATTCGGACAGAGCAGGAGAGCGGAGGAATTACGGCTGAAAATATCTTTCAATTCTCTCTATGAGATTCAGTATCCAGCCGAATATGAGCCGCCAGAAAATATTACCTTTCAATTCTCTCTATGAGATTCTTTCCAGAGGACAGGAAATTGACAGTTGTGGTTAGATTCTTTCAATTCTCTCTATGAGATTCCAAGAATAGTGGTGGCTGTTGATGTTTCTGCAAGTATTGACTTTCAATTCTCTCTATGAGATTCGTAGGCAAAAACTGCCCCAGTCAGCGGGGAGCTGGGGAGGACTTTCAATTCTCTCTATGAGATTCTCAAGTTGTCTGGCTATTTGACGCTCAGCAACCTCTACGTCTTTCAATTCTCTCTATGAGATTCAAGGAAGTGTAGGTTTTCCAGAGGGAACATAGGTATGTATCTTTCAATTCTCTCTATGAGATTCGTAAGATAAATGAGGAGGATTTGAGGAGGGATTTGAGCTTTCAATTCTCTCTATGAGATTCATGAGTAGGAAGCCCACCAGCATGCTCAACGTCTCTCTGTCTTTCAATTCTCTCTATGAGATTCTTTGCGGCTGAGAGGGGATGGCTAAAACCAGTGGCGGCCTTTCAATTCTCTCTATGAGATTCCAGAGATTCCGAGGCTAATATCGTTTGCGGCGGAGAGGCTTTCAATTCTCTCTATGAGATTCGTAACTTGAATGGTTGATGGGAGCCTTAGCGTGTGTTGGGCTTTAAATTCTCTCTATGAGATTCCGGAGAAGAATACACAATTGATGAAACAGAAGTAGTAAACTTTCAATTCTCTCTATGAGATTCGGACTGACAGCAGGGCTCGGAGGCCTCGGAGGTGTAACATCTTTCAATTCTCTCTATGAGATTCCTTAGGGACAGCCTGCTGGAGGTTGCTGGGGAGCTACCAGACTTTCAATTCTCTCTATGAGATTCCAGAATTATTGGATTACCCCTATCATAACCGCTGTTAAAATATCTTTCAATTCTCTCTATGAGATTCGCCTATTATTCGCACAACTGTGCCTGAAGCTGCGTCCCATCTTTCAATTCTCTCTATGAGATTCTTACAACGAGCTGTTGAGGCAGGCGGACCTGCCACGAGCTTTCAATTCTCTCTATGAGATTCCTACTATTAGACGAGGCGGCATGAATCAGGTCGAGCCTCACTTTCAATTCTCTCTATGAGATTCTCGTGGTAAACGACATAATACAGATGCTGGGAAGAATAACTTTCAATTCTCTCTATGAGATTCCTGGTGAAAAGGTCGAGGAGGTTGAGGATGAGCTTCAGCCTTTCAATTCTCTCTATGAGATTCTCAATAGCGAGCATTAGCAGGCACTTGCGCAAGCACACTTTCAATTCTCTCTATGAGATTCATGACGGTGCTGGACCCATTCCTGGGAAGCGGCACAACTACTTTCAATTCTCTCTATGAGATTCGGCACTGTTGGTGCTGGTGCCCAGAATGTGACTGTTGTTGATAGCTTTCAATTCTCTCTATGAGATTCGGCCGAGCTGGGCATAGTTACGTGCATAGCCGCCGGGAATCTTTCAATTCTCTCTATGAGATTCCTAAGTAACGTCTTCACAATGTGGAATACGCTTCAGGAACTTTCAATTCTCTCTATGAGATTCATCATCCAAGAGATCAAGGACATTCCATCGCAGTTGCAGAACTTTCAATTCTCTCTATGAGATTCCCGCCCAAGCAACGTCTAAGGAAAAATACCAGAACTTGATCTTTCAATTCTCTCTATGAGATTCCTACAATTAAAGAGGGGGAAGCATGATTAGCGAATCTCAAGTCGAGCTTTCAATTCTCTCTATGAGATTCCTACTTCTACGGCTGGGGCAGGCAGGACGGCTGGGACGACTTTCAATTCTCTCTATGAGATTCCCTCGTCTGCGGGCCAGGCCGCGTCTACTCCTCTGCTGAACTTTCAATTCTCTCTATGAGATTCTGTTAATCGCCTCCTCAGTCTTATTATACGCATTCATAACTTTCAATTCTCTCTATGAGATTCAGATTGAACTCATCACAAAACGAGTAACACTAGAAGAGATGATTGCCTTTCAATTCTCTCTATGAGATTCGAGGGTTGAGTCATGAGGCGAAACCTACCTCACTGGCACCTTTCAATTCTCTCTATGAGATTCAAACATTCATGGGATTCGTAAACGCAATCTTCAGCGTAGGCTTTCAATTCTCTCTATGAGATTCCAGCTCACTCTCCAAATATTTATACTTACAAGCAACATACTTTCAATTCTCTCTATGAGATTCACAATGGAGTGCGAGGTCATAAGCGAGTGTCCCCTAGCAACTTTCAATTCTCTCTATGAGATTCTTGGTCTGTGTTACCGGCCCCCTCCCCTCCGTCGATGGCGGCTTTCAATTCTCTCTATGAGATTCCATGAAACCTCCTATGATGCCTTACGTATGGGTCAAAGTAACCTTTCAATTCTCTCTATGAGATTCGTGGGAGAGGCTAGGATGATGGGCCTGACCTATGCCTTTCAATTCTCTCTATGAGATTCCTCTACGACCTCTACCTATGGGTCCTAAGGACCAGCCCGAGCATGGCGCTTTCAATTCTCTCTATGAGATTCTCAACGTGCCGATCGGGCCGGTGCCTGAGAGCCTGGTCAGCTTTCAATTCTCTCTATGAGATTCTTGTCTTGTTTGGATCTCCCTCAAAGACGTGCCTGTTGCCTTTCAATTCTCTCTATGAGATTCCGCCTCCAGCGGTATCCCGCGCTTCTCGGCTATCCACCTGAACCTTTCAATTCTCTCTATGAGATTCGGAATAGGCAAGGGAATAACGGATCTCTGGAACTTCCTAGTCTTTCAATTCTCTCTATGAGATTCATACCGCTAAACTGGGACTTAGGAGACTCACTAATCCTACTTTCAATTCTCTCTATGAGATTCTAAATAACTCGGGCGGGGCATGGCAGAGGTGGGACATATCTTTCAATTCTCTCTATGAGATTCCCAGATAATCAGGATAAGCGTAGGCGGGGGGAGCCTACTATTCTTTCAATTCTCTCTATGAGATTCCGTAGCCTTTTTCCGTCTTTTAAGACCTGTTGAGGCATTCTAGACTCTGGTTGCTTGAAGGGCCTTGACTCGGTCGATTCGTATAAAAACGTGTATGGCCAGTATATAAATATTGGGTATTACGCATCAAACTCGGAGGCACCATAATCGAGTTGGGTGTACTGTTTAAGGACGCTAGGGGACAATTAAGAGGCCCTTAACTTCTAGCAGGATCTATGTGGAAGCAAAGAAATCCTGGGGGTAAAACCATGACAGATAACCCGCTAAAAATAAGTGTAGTCGAGAAAACTGCCTAGTTACTGGCAAGTAAAGGGATATTAGACTCTTATGCTTGGTGGTAGAAAGAAGAGTGAAGCCAGATGTTTAGGGAGGAGTGCCCATTCTGCGGGGCATACATACATCCGATAAAACGTGGAAGCATAAAAAAATGCCCAGCGTGTGGGAGAGAATGGTATGAAGTGGGTGGAGGCGGAAGAACAGCAAAGACAGGCGGTGATGATGGTGGTGGGCTTTACCCATCAATCCCCGCATAATTCTTATTATGAGAAACACAGCCATGTTGGGATAATGAATAAATGAGAATCTGAAGAAATATCCTACTCAAAGAGAATGTCCCGGAGTTTTCCCTTCATAATACTCCTAATATAAAATAATTATCACAATTGTCAAAATTGTTATATTGTTTTTAGGATTCTGTAGAGCCCAAATCCAGCCGTCCTATTTACTCCTACCTGTATCTCTTCTCCCAGTCTTAGCATCGCATTCGTTATCCTCACGAATTCTTCGTTGTAAGTATCGTTAGGAATGCTTAAACGGGCTTTTCCGACAAATCCTACAATGAATGCCCCTCTCTTCTTATAAGTTAGTTTTACCGTTCTAATATCCTCCACTCCTGAGAGGGCCACCCCGCCCTCTTCAAGCCACCTAGCATACCTCTTAGATCTTATTGACACACCACCGTACCCTCTCCAGAGTCTATTTATGTTTCTAAGCATTAGGATTGGGTCTGGAAGTGGATAATACCTGTATGTCGATCTCGGCCTCCCGACGATTCTCAGCATCTTTGCTATGAAGCCCAGCGTGTGAAGCGGTATGTATGGACATGGTCTTCTGAAGCATGTAGGACTCATAAATTCTATTTCATACTTCTCGTAGGGATGTGCATCCTGCAGAAGCTTACTCAGATCTATACTCTTAAAAGTAATCTCCCTAACATAGAATCTATTATTGAGCAGCTGAACCTCATCGTTCCTCTTGAAGAATTCTAACAATGCTCTGGTTATCCTGCTATCAAAGGAGGCGTACCTAAAGTAGTAAATCCCTCTCTCAAGCCTAATCAATGGAGAAGAAGAGAACGGCGCAAGCCCACCAAATCCATGAATCTTAGACGCTAAACTATTATCAGACACTCTGAGAATCCTGTAGAAGAGACCCCTAACACCAAACCCAGAAGAATACCTCGGATAACCTTCCAGAGACGAAGAAGCAATAACACCCACCACATCAACACCCAAACCAACAACACTACAAAAGAAAAACAAACCCAAAAATATAAACATCAAAACGCAGCATAAAATAACTCTGAAAGAATTAATAACATGTATCTTCCAAGATACAACCTGAATTATGGCTCCCGTAAAAGAGAATTGAAACTATACCCATCTTTGACTATCGTTATTGAAAGTTAAACGACATTCCTCTATTCTTATGTAGTTGATTCTTCAATATAATAGTCTATAGAAGGAATGAAGGTGCTTGGGTTGGGACTCATTAAAAATTATTGATGATTCTGCTTTCCCCAAACGCTGTAAGTCTATATTCATCACCCACCTTCTCTACGAGTTTCAGATCTATTAGCCTCTTTAACTTTCTCCAAGCTGATGATTTGCTTATCCCAATCGCCAAATGAATCTCACGAAATCTCTTTGCAGATTTTGCAAGTATTTCGAGAATTCTTAACTCTTCATGATCGAGTTCTATGTTCGTCATCATCATGAGAGGGAAGGATGCTAATATTGAAGAGTCTTCGCTCTCTACTTCGACCTCAACGTCGCTAGCGCCACAACTAAGAAAACCTGCGAGTACTTCAAGAATTGCTAGCCTCTGCCCTCCGCTAAGGTTAAGAACCACCTTCTCACCACTCCTTAGAAGACTTAAAGCAAGTTTTCTTATGGCCGAGACAGCTTTCGAGAATTCCTTAACCGGTATCTTAAACCTCTCAACGGATACCTCCGGAATGGATCTGAAAACTATCTGCTGAAGAGTCGAGAAAGCCTTCTCCGCCCTTGGGTCCTCATCCTCAGGCACAATAAATATCACTCTATCACCAGCTCTAAGCCCCCTGCGAAAGATTGCCCTCAACGCAAATTTCTCATCGAAACCCAATGTCATTACGAGGATCATTCCGATCAATTTGATGAAACAACTTGGATATAAGTTTCAATTTTATGAAAATAATCTCATTCTCAATAAAACTTATATCCAGGTTCTTGTGAATAAATCATGAGGAGGTTGAGATGAGCCTCAATCTCCGCAGGTATCATGATGTCGCCGTCGCCCTTGCAGCTGTTGGCCTATACACGGGAAGCTATTCGATCATTGATAGAATAGCGAACGCTTTGGGTCCTGAAAGTGTTATCAGGGCAATCTACGAGAATGGTAGAATCCTTGAGACCGCGCTTAGGGCTGGAAGAACTGGTGATGATGAATGGATCAGAACTACCGAGGATAACATCTTGGTAAAGTTAAAGGAAGAGTCTAAGCCTTACATGATCAAAGGTTCTCTTCCGAGCGATAATATACTAAGGGAGTTTCTCGAGGAGTCGAGCAGGGACATAACTTTGGCTAGGGCGGTCGCAAGTTATGCCATGCAACTTATTGCATCAATAATGTCTAGGAAGGTGGAGGAGGTGGGCGCGTGATGTTTATGAGCATTTCTTTCAGGTTACTGGTAAATCTTGAAAGTCTCAACAGCGTTGAATCAATTGGCAACCTAGTCAGGCATAGAACGGCACCAATAGTCGTTGCAACGGAGAACGGTTATGCAATAAGGTTTGTTCCAGCAATTTCAGGAGAGTCTTTGGCGCATGCATACCAAATATGCCTCGTCGATGAGGCTAAAAGATTTAACCTCCCCCTGACCGAGGAGAGTGAAAGAGGGGAATTCCTGAAGTTTGCTGACGAAAGCCTTCTCACAAAATACGGCATACCAATACCAGAAAATGAGAATCAGATAAGGAGGGCTGAAGTCCAAGTACTTTTGAAAGATGTAGTTTGCGATGTTGGAGGGTTCTTATATGCTGGGGATTTCCCGATAAAAAGGACGTCCCTATTCCAAGTCGGCTATATGGTGCCTGCACTAAAAGACGTGAAGGCAACAGCCCTCGAAACACAGTTCCATGTGAGGCATGCCCCATCCTCTATGAAACAATACCAAGCACCATACAACGTTGAGGTTGGATCAGCAATATACACGTTCACATTCACAATGTCCTTTGATTATGTCGCGAAACCGATGACGGCTTTTGGCGAGAGAGATGAGGCGGGTGAAAAGGAGCTGATGGGGCAGAGGGATACGAGAATTAAGGCCGCGGTAGCCGCTCTCGCCTCCTTTATAACCCTCCTGCCGTTCGGCGCCAAGAAGAGTAGGTTCATGCCAAACTTGGAATATCTTTCAGCAGTTGCTGCCTGCTGTGAAGGAGCAAGTTTCCTAGTTTCTCCAGGGAACGACAGGGCCTTTGTTAAAGAAACCGTTGAAAGAGCAAGGGAGTTTGTCAGTTTGATGGAGAGGATCAGGGGTAGCAGGCCAGAGTTAAAGCTAGTTTCATTAGATAAGGAGGGGGCTGCTGAAGGTCTTGATGGAATTGAGGTCGTGAAAAACCCCGAGGCATTCGCAAAAAGAATTGTGGGGGTCATTGATGAAGCCAGCAAGGTAGGGAAATGATCCTAGGGCTGACGATTAAGGCCGAGTATCATTGGGGTTACTGGATAAGGGTCCCATACTCTAGCAAGCTTCAATTATCCTTCCCCCTACCACCCCCGACGACATTATTAGGGGCGCTGGCGAGCGGACTAGTCAGAGAGGGACTACTGAAAGGCCCAAATGGGGAGAGATTATCTGGTGAGCTGCTCATAACGAGCATAAAGGTCGGCAGGAGGGGGAGGGTAGATTTTAGGAGCCCCGCGTCTTTGCTTGACGATGCTCTTATCACGGCATCCGCCGCCCTCTCTGATAAGAAATATGCATTCATAACAGAGGATGTTAACAGGTATGTAACCCTGCTCTTCCAAGCAAAAATTCTAGAGAAAGTTGGCGAGGAAAGGGTTCCAAGGAGATATCTGCCAAAATATAGGACTGGCGCGATTTGCTGCGGGAAGATATATTATCCATCCGGCCCAATTGAGGGCGCATATCTCTTTGACCTTGCAAAGCTTGAAAACGTAGTAGATGGGGATCCAGCTCACGCCCTGGAAATAGCAGCTTGGAACATTAATAGGATTGGTAGTAAGGAATCACTAGTAACAATTAAGAAAGTTTCTTGCATAGGATTGAGTAAATCCGACATTGGTAAAGGGGTTATAGAGACAAAATTCTACTTCCCATCAAGCGCTGGGAGGGCTCTAAGTAATCCATTTTACACAGAGGTTTTCTGGAGGAGGGGATGGGGGAGGCTCGACCCACCGATCTTCGAGGAGTATGTAATCCCAGGATCAAGAACCCCAATATCAAGTTCCGAGATACCGGTTGAAGCAAAGGCCTATATAGACTTGGGCGACAGAGTCAGGTTGATCTTTCCAGCTCCCGGGGGATGAAGTATCTTTGAACGGCCCAATTGTCTCCCAGATTTATGGAAATGTATGTAGGGTTTTAGGATGGGAGCCTCGCATACTTATAGAAGAGGCTCTAAGACGACTAGATAACGGTGTTAACCCGCTTATCGTTAAGCTGCCGACGGGTTATGGCAAGACATCAATAACCCTTTGCGCCGGGCTTGCTTGTAAAGAGAATGGCGCCAATTGGCTCAGGGTCATCCATGTGCTCCCGATGAGGTCGATAGCCAATGATGTCGAGCTTAGGCTGAGCGAACATATACAAAAGCTGAATCTGAATTTTGCAGGCATCAAAGTTTATAAACAGTGTATGGGGTCGCCAATGTCCCCCTTCTACTGCAGTAAAGGGATTATTGTAACGACCCTCGATACGTTCATGATGAACTCGTTCAAGATACCGGCGCCGGAATTTAGAAAAATTATAGAGCTCGGTTATTCCCATTATGACATACCAAGAGCAAACATATACTCATCGGCAGTTGTACTTGACGAGTTCCACTTGCTATCCAACATAGGGAGCCAAGATGATGAGTTAAAATCTCTGGCATCGTCTCTTGTTGCTATAAGAGCTTTATGCGAAGCCGGTGTGCCGCTTGTAATCTCAACAGCAACGCTTCCGGAGGTTATTATTAAGGCTATTAGGGATGTTTTGAAGAGGGTTGGGATAAAAGTCGATGGGCAGAATGTTTTGAAATGGGGTGATTTGAAGGATGATGTTTTTGAAAAATCTATGCGTCTCAAAAGAATCTCGCTCAGGATAATTGATGAGAATGAAGTTATAAATCTATTGAAAATGAATCCCAAGAAGAAGATACTCATCATAGTGAATAAGGTTGAAAGGGCTGTGAAAATGTTCAGAGAGATACGTCAAGTAATTGGATCGGGTCTCCAGACAATTCTTCTTCATGGAAGATTGCGTGAGGACATAAAAGGAGAACGAATTAAGAATATTGATTATGCTCAGTTAGTTATTGCAACACAGGTTGTTGAGGCCGGTGTGGATAAGAGTTTTGACGTTCTAATAACCGATCCATGCCCACTTGATAGGTTTATTCAGAGAGCTGGAAGAGTTGCAAGGTTGGCCAAGTCTAGAGAAGGCGATATATATGTAATAGGGCTCACGGATGATGAACAATATTCTGGGGTGTATAGCGGGAAGCTCACAGAAGATTCCATCAATGTTCTTGAAAGACATGATGAAGAAACATTTGAAAAACTAGAATTCGAGGAGATGTTAATTAGCGAAATGGAGCGGGTTTATGAACAACATATGGATCCCGATTCGATAATATGTCATGCGAGGATTAAGATTTTGAGCCAGCTTGATGAGCAACCTCTCTTGGGCAAAGATGATGCAATAAAGGCTTTAGAAAAATTGGAAGGTTTTACGGATTCTTTTGGAATTGTTACGGTTTTCGACGCATCCGAAATCTCTAGGGACTTTTCTTATGAATTTTGCGTCGGAGTGTCTGAAGATGCTGCAAGGAGGTTATTAGCGTCCGGCTGCATGGTGCTTATACGCGAAAGGTTAGGGAGGAGAGACTTCTCAAGATATATCGAGGATGCAAGGGCCGATCTCAAGGGCTTTAAGCTGGCTCGCCTAAAAGGCGAGCTAATCGGGAGGATACTGAATAGTGGGGAGCCATTAACCCTCTCCCTTCTCAAGTACGGGATAGAAGGGCTTGCCGTTGAGAGAATCGACCCTGTGGAGGGGCTTGTATGGGTCTGAAATTGAGCAAGCCATATGCCTATCAGAATCAATCACTAGCAGATCATATAATAGGATGCCTCGGTAAATTGGAGGACTTTCTGCGCATGAATCCAAATTATGTCAGGGTGGTTTATACGAGACTTCTAAGCGCGGGTGTTAATGTTACTAAACAGGGAGATGTAGAAGAGATGCTAAAACTGGGTGTAGTGGCACACGATTTAGGAAAGGCTTACAAGTATTACCAGGACAAAGTTGAGAAGTATGGTGGCGGCTTTGAGGGTCATGAAATATTGTCAGCCGCGTCATGCTATAAGATGATAGGGGGGTTGAGAGATCGGGATCCCCTTAAGGTCTTGTTGCTTATGGCGGTGCTGAACCATCACCAGGCTTTTAGAGATAATATTCCAAAACTATTAAGGGGACTATCAAAGGGTGAGACGAGCGAGAAGATAAGATATGTGGCGAGGGTTGGGCTATGCGACTCTGTATGCAACCTTGAGCCGGTTTTAGGGGAGGTTGGGCTAAGTGTTGAGGCGGTTTTTATAAGAGATTATCCGGAATTTGAATCAATCTTCAATGACATTTGGAGATCGCTTGACTTTCTCTTGCACAAGAATTTTGACGAGAACAAGAGATGGTTGAAACTGTATAGCCTCCTCATGTTTCCGATAGTTCTTGCAGACAATTTGGACGCATGTGAGAAAAGGGGTGGATCGGCAGGCGATCGATTAATAATTAGGGAACTCAGGAGGATTGTTGAAGATGAGTGAGCCGGAGGTTCTCAGGGTCAGAGCACCAGAGGGCTTACTAATCCCAAAGCTCTACCTATATTCGTTCCTTAACTTAGTTGAGGCACGAAAGTATGAGATCGGGCAATATATCGAGCTCAGAGGTGAGGACATAGTGGGGGCGATATTAGATGGCATCAAGACTGTGAAAGAAATTCTTGAGAGGAGGAAGAAGGAGGAGTTTCTTCGGAGATTAAGCGAGTTGCCGATGAGTGGGAATGATAAGAAGATATTTATGAAGCTTTGCTCGGAGCTAAAATGCGAGCTGGATTCAATCGCGATTCTTGAAGCGTATAGTGATGTGCTTAAGTCTCCTAAAGTTGGGGGTCTTGAGAGGCTCGTGAGGGGGCTTGAGAACTTTAGTGTAAGCGAGGGATATTCGCTTCCAAGCATTTTTAAGCTAGAGCTTTATGCATTGACGAGAAGCACCTACTTTAAAGATGGTTTCTCGATGGATCCAGAGGTTAGTTCGGATTTCCTCGTGTTGATGCTTGCAGGCTTTCTAATAAGTAGGGTCGGGCGCACTAGGTTTGATAGGGAGAGTTGGGTGTCAGTTCATGTCCTACCTTCAGAGCTTACGTGGTCAAGAGGCTGGTGGAGGCTCATTCTACATGAAAGGTTGCTTGGACTGTGGTATGGGATGAGACCTGTTGACGCGTTAATACTATACTTGCTGACAAATCTTTGGGATTTGCTGGCGAATGAGCCGCATGACTTAATGATCCTTGGAGTTATTGATCCTGTGGGGTCTATACCAGCCGCCTCGGCTGTTAGTATACATGCGCCACTAAGAGAGGTGTACATCCGTTCTGAAAGGTTGCTCGAATACATATTCGCTGAGGAACGGAGTAAGAATGCTCTAAACTGGCTTGTTAGAAAAGCTCTTACCATCGATCAGCTTGGCAGAGAGGTTGCAGAGAAGTTTGTCAAGTTGATTTTCCTCGCAATTCAGGGGGATGTCAAGGCCTTAGAAGAACTTTCGCTCATGAGCTCCAGACTTGAAACTAGGATCTTATCGATAAGGCAGCCAAAGGGCCTTGAACGTGAGTTATTAGCGATAGCGAGGGATGCTAGAAGGATTGCGGGAAGGCTTCTCGAATATCGTTTTAAGCCATCACAGGAGCCTCAAAACGAGACATGTAGATAACTCATTTCTGGTGGCGGTGTTGGCGCTTGCCCATCGATTCTCTGGCCGATATTTTTAGAGAGGATCTCCCAAAAACGCTTTATCATTAACAAAAGCAACTTCTTTCAATTCTCTTTATGAGATTCGCACCATTTCCTCAACCCCAAAACCAACCCGACGGCCACTTTCAATTCTCTTTATGAGATTCTTGTCTTTTTGTTGCTTCTCTGAAGCCGATTTCAAGCGTCTTTCAATTCTCTTTATGAGATTCATTGGACGCAGTGGGGCATAGACAAGACCGCCAAAATGACTTTCAATTCTCTTTATGAGATTCAGAGGCTTGAGGAGGTACTGTCGCGCCACCCGAGGATATCTTTCAATTCTCTTTATGAGATTCCTATGAAGTGCAATAGGACAATCAGGATGGCTATTGGCAACTTTCAATTCTCTTTATGAGATTCGCAACCGACTAGAGCCGCTATACATACTTGCCGAGGATGACTTTCAATTCTCTTTATGAGATTCGGACGGATAAAGGGCCGTTGTGTGAGGAGTGTTTCGAGGACTTTCAATTCTCTTTATGAGATTCAGGTCAGGAGCGGAGTAGGAGCTCCCGAAAAAATACAGTTCTTTCAATTCTCTTTATGAGATTCGGCGCCAAGGCCCCGCACATGAAGGCGCTCTACTGGCCTTTCAATTCTCTTTATGAGATTCGAGGCGGACGAAGACTTAGCTAAGATTCTGAGCAGCTTGACTTTCAATTCTCTTTATGAGATTCCAAATTCAAGTGAGCCGGTAGTCCAGCCAGGGCTATGTCTTTCAATTCTCTTTATGAGATTCGAAGGCCGAGGTAATGCTTTGGCTCTCATCGCACAACAACATCTTTCAATTCTCTTTATGAGATTCACGAGGACTTGGACAGGTTCCGCGAGATGGCTGACATAGTCTTTCAATTCTCTTTATGAGATTCTGCTGAGGGTCAGCATATATTTTGCGTCGGCTTTTTTTATGACTTTCAATTCTCTTTATGAGATTCCCGCTCATTATATGACTTGGTAAACTTGATCACGTAGTTTCTTTCAATTCTCTTTATGAGATTCAGGACATAAAGAAGATCAGCGAGCTTGAGAACGAGGTTGCCTTTCAATTCTCTTTATGAGATTCGCGGAGTCTTCCACTTCCTCTTCAGCCACGTCCTAAACTCTTTCAATTCTCTTTATGAGATTCAGAGGCTGGCTTGTACGAGGCGTACATGGAGCACCTTCAGGCTTTCAATTCTCTTTATGAGATTCGCGGGTCGTCGAAGTCGGCTATGAGTGGCTTATTAGGCAGTCTTTCAATTCTCTTTATGAGATTCCTTTGCCCGTGCTTGCTCCCGTAGTTCCTGCTAGTGATCTGATGTCTTTCAATTCTCTTTATGAGATTCGTTACGCTTGACTCAGAGCGAGGCATATCCATGGCCACAGCCTTTCAATTCTCTTTATGAGATTCCTTTCCCTATGGTTGACAGGATTAGCAGTGCTAGTGTTATGCTTTCAATTCTCTTTATGAGATTCTCTATTGCTAACGACTGGTGCGAGTCAGATAAATAATCTTTCAATTCTCTTTATGAGATTCGAGATAGGATGGTGGATCTCGCAGATATGGCAATATATGCCCAACTTTCAATTCTCTTTATGAGATTCCCAGCTCCGGCTCTCGTGGTGGTTGATCAGGAACGCGATAGACTTTCAATTCTCTTTATGAGATTCGAAAAATGACGAGGGTGGCCAAAGAGATGGGCTATCCCAACGCTTTCAATTCTCTTTATGAGATTCAGCAAGATCGGAAGCCTAACCTCCTACAAATCAAATATAAACTTTCAATTCTCTTTATGAGATTCCTGTTCAGGAAGAAGCTAGCAGCTATCCTATACGGGTATATCGGCCTTTCAATTCTCTTTATGAGATTCGAGTTGTAGCTCCCCATGTAACGGTCATGTCCGTGAACTCTTTCAATTCTCTTTATGAGATTCCGAGGAGATAGCCGTGCCGATAAAGGCGCAGGGAGCCGAGACTTTCAATTCTCTTTATGAGATTCGCTAGCTACAGACCCATGCTGGCCACGTCGAAAAAAGATCTTTCAATTCTCTTTATGAGATTCCGTAGCCTTTTTCTGGCTTTTAAGCCGTTTTGAGGCATTCTAGCTTTTGATTCGCTTATTGGGCCTGATCCGGCCGATTCGTATAAAAATGTGTATGGCCAGTATATAAATGTTAGGTATTACGTTGGTGATGCCGTCAGTATCCTTAGTTAATTTTTTATTCATCCCCACGCCTATTAGTCACAGTTGATGTTCTTTCTGGATTCCTTAGAGGTTGACCGTGTTCTTCGTCAGTTAAAGAGCATATACGGTGTCGTTAGCGATGATCTAAGAGGCTGGAACTGGTCGAGCGACGCACTATCCCCTCCTCTTGAAGGCATCTACCTAGGCGTTTCAGAGATAACGAATAGATACTGCCCAACTTACCGCGACATTTATCTGAAGCGCGTCCTAGGAATCCCCGCACCACACAGCTACAAGACCGTCAGAGGATGGATATACCACGCAGTATGTAAAAAAGTCGTGGAGAAGACCAAGTCGAAACTATACCTTGAAGGATTAATGAATGGCTCCAAACTATACGCATCACTAATCACAGATGAGAAAGACGTATTAGAGAAGATACTTGAAGAATACGGCATCCCAAAGCATCTACAAACTCAAGACATCGACAAAATATGGAGAGAGGCAGAAACCCTCTACAATTTCCTAGCCCTTCAGGCCGCCTCAAGACTCGATAAAGTACTATCTAAAATATCCAGCCAAGACCTAGAGAGCATCATCCCCAAGGTAACCTCAGTAGACGTTGAGAGAATTGTCAACGGCCAGCTGCTCGGACTATCAAGCGAACTGAGGGTTGACATGTTCGCTGATAAGAGAATAGTGATCGAGATCAAGACAGGCGATATAAGGGATTTCCATAAATATGCCGTCACGGGCTATGCCCTCGCAGTGGAGTCAGACCTCGACATACCAATCGATTACGGCATAGTATCATACATATATGTTAAAGACGAATACGTAAAGACAAAGAACAAGATATACTTCATAAGCGATGAGCTGAGAAGAGAGTTTCTTGAGATGCGTGATGAAGCATTCAACATAATCCATAGAGGCATAGACCCAGGTAAACCATCAGCCTGCCCAGAGTACTGCGTGTATTACGGAGTGTGCAAATAATGGCTTTAAAGATAGTTCTCTCAGACTACGGATACCACATCTCTAAGAAGGGTGGATTGCTAGTGATAGCTAAGGCAGATGGATCGAAGAAAGAAGTGAGTATAGGAAATATCTCGATGATTTTAGCCAATCTCAAAGGGTTAAGCATCAGTGGAGAGGCATTAAAACTAATGCTCATACACGGCGTCCCATTAATCCTACTCTCAAGGGATAAACCGGTTGGAAAGATTCAGCCAATGATGCTCAAATCACATGTCAGATTAAGGAAAGAACAAGTAAAGGCTCAGGAAGATGCCCGCGGATCCAAGATAGCCCAAACAATAATTCTCAACAAGATATTCAACCAGATAAAAGTTCTAAAAAGACTTTCAAGAGGAAGCCCCATCTCGGTGCAGGAAAACATAGAAGAAAAAATTCAGCAAGTATATTCAATCTATAAAGACATTTCAGAAAGTGGAATAGATGCTAGAAGCTGGTTGATCTCAAAAGAAGCTGAGGCGTCTAGACATTATTGGGAGGCCGTAGCTGGTATAATTCCTAAAGAAATTGGTTTTACAGGTAGGAAAAAGAAGTACGAAAACCCTGAAGACCCCCTCAACCTTTCACTAAACTATCTCTACACACTCTTAATGTATCAAGTATGGTATGCTACCGAATTATCCGGACTAGACCCATTCATAGGATACCTACACGAAGACAGCAACAGGAGACCAAGCCTAGTAATGGACATCATGGAGGAATTTAGACAACCTGTAGTCGACTACCCATTGATAAAGCATCTTCTAAAACATAAAGAAGGTAAAGCACTAGATGAAGAGAAGAAGCTCATAGATTCCTTCAGAAAAGAATTGCTGCAAATCTTCTTCGAAACTTTGGAGAAGAATGTAAGCTTCATGAATAGAACGGCCCCTATCAAAGCCCATATACGCTTACAACCAATCAGGCTTGCAAAATACTTACTTGGCTACACCGATAAATATGTATGCTTCGACATAGTGATGTAAGTAATGTACACGCTAGTGATCTATGATATAACTGATGATGAAGTAAGGATGAAGATTGCTGAAGCATGTAGAGAGGTGGGTCTCGTCAGGATACAGAAGAGCGCATTCTTAGGAACCATAAATTCTCAACAAAGAAAGAACCTAGAGATAAGATTAAGAAAAGTTCTGGGACCAAGCAAGGGGAACATACAAATCTTCGTAATATGTGAAGCAGATATATCGAATAGAAGGATCGTCGGAGAAACAATAGAATACGACGAGGAGGAAGGAGTAGTATTTTTATAAACAAATATGAACGAAGAAAACTACATCACACCAATACACATAAGAGACTACTTGTTCTGCCCATCTCTCTTCTATTATAAACACATAATGGGGATAAACGAGCCAACCACAGAATCCATGGAAGAGGGGACAAGAGAATTTACAAAAGACCTCGAGAGATGGGAAGAGAGAAAGACTCTGTTAAATAAGAAGAGAATACATGTCGATAAAATGTTATTTAATCAGACATTAGTCTCTTCAAAATATAAAGTTCGAGGAATAGTAGATACAGTTTTCTGGTCAAATAATAAATTACACATATTAGAAATAAAGACCTCTGAATCAGAGAAGCTATTTCCAGACCATCTATACCAGACAGCAGTATATGCATTGATTGCCGAAGATGTATTTAGAGAGCCAGTTTACAAGATAATAGTCTTCTATAAAAAGTCGGAAAAATGGTTTGAGAAACGATTCACATACCAACTTAGACACTACACCATAAGGCTGATCGATAAGATCAACAAGATAATAGATTGTGGAGACGTACCAGTACATAAGTGGAAAAATAAGTGCTTAAGCTGTTTCTATAGAAATCTTTGCCATGGATAAGAATTCCTAAGTTCAGCAAGCTAAGCAGGGACTTCGGCGGCCTACTTCGAATCTGGAGGTGGTGTTGGCGGTTAGGTAAGCCTGCGGGATGTAACGAAATAGTCAAGCCGATGAGTATGGTGTTTGCTTGCGAAATGTATAAGTGTGGAGGAGGGTCTTCTCGATTGGTGCGTAGTTTGCGATCTAGTGGGGAGGGCAAGATAGAGGTTAGTGCTGCATCTGCGGGTGAGGCTGAGGTGAAGGCTGGAAAAATCTTCGTCGGTCGAGTCGTGTTGAGGAGCTTTGGCCGCGTTGGCAGGATTAAGGTGCTCGTCGATGGTAGTGAGGCTGAGGCTCAGGATTAACGTTGGCGAGAAATCAGCCGAGGCAGTAGCCCTCCTAAAAAGCGGCTACGAGGCCCCAACACCCCAACTACTCATCCCGATAGAGTTGGCCGCTAAACTCGGGCTCTGGCCGCCCCAAGAAGCCTCAGAGGTAACCCTAGAAACTGCAGGAGGACCCTAAGGCATGGCTATACCCGAGGGCGGCGAAAGTAAGCATTATAGCAAAAGACGCCGAACCAAAGGAGGCACTAGTCGACATAGTAGTCTCCCTCCTAGCAGGAGAACCGCTTATCAACGATAAGCTCGCAGACGAGCTTGAAATAGCCGTCGAATCCTTTAGTAAAGGGCTCTGGCGATTCACGTGGGAACCCAAGGAGAAACTGAGAAAGAGTGAGCTAAAGTCGTAAAAAATTCACTCGGCACAGGCATGCATCTCTAATGCGAAATCCACAGGGCCCTAATCAGCATTTTAGACTTGGTTGATTGTTAAGTTTTCCCAGTATAGGTATACTGCCGGCTTTGGGATCATCATAAGGGTCTTGGCGATGGCCTCTAGGTCGACTCCTTTCCTTAGGCGTCTAAGCAGGTCGGATCTACTCTTAACCTTCATCTCCCTGAGTCGTTCTAGGCGCCTGATGCATAGTGCTTTGACTTCTTTCAGCTGGGCCGTTGGCAGCTTCTTCAGACTGCTCGCCGTTTTTCTCCACGATCCCGGCACTATTTTTACACCCATCGCCTCGATGCGTTCTAGTATTTCATCTCTCGGCGGTGGGGCATCGACTCTCTTCATGCCTGCCTTCTCGAAGAACGGGTTATACCTCGCCATGACTGCAAGCGTCTCGACGTATCTAGTACCGACGAGGGGCATAGTCTCTTTTACAAGCTTTACTCCTAGTCCTATTGATCTATACTTAGGATGAATTATGACCCTCGCAATGCGGGTAAAGTTATTCGAGACAAATTTCGCATACTCCTTAGGATTTTTCCGCCTCATCTCTTTAAGATGTGGGAAGGCTTTATACCGTCCTGAAATATGCAACAGAGGAGAAGTATAGACTATAACCCCCGCTATTTCATCACCTACTCTCGCACGATATATCCCTCTCCTCCAGTTTGGCAGTCCGCCCAAATAGTGAAAATGCTTCAACGCCTCATAGTCTCCTCTATCACCCTTCTCTATTATTACGTCCTTTAGAATGCTGCACTCCCTTGGCTCAGGTCTCCTATACTCTACCGAGACATGCGGGCCCATGCCCTTCCTAACTATTATGTCTGGGTTCAGGTCTTCAGCCACATCGCTATGAGTCGTGGCGGCTAGGACGGTGGCGCCCATCCTGCGGGCCGCCTTCTGGAGACAGTAGGCTACTACTCTGGCCGTAACCCTGTCGAGAACCGAGGTAAACTCGTCCAAGACCCACGTCTTAGCACCTGAGTCAATGAGCCTCGCAATCCTGTAACGATACTTCTGGCCATCACTCAGCTCATTAAAACACCTCAGGAATAGGTACGCCTCATTCAGCCCGGCCAGGCTCAGCTTCTCGAGAGCGTCTGAAAAATCCCTCCCAACAGTATCGACGATCGGGATGTTCTTTCTGACCCGCATCTCTGAGGCATCAGCAACTGGGCTAAACTCATCGAGCCTACACATCTCCTCAGCTAGGCACCTCAGCAGGACGGTCTTACCAGCACCAGACTCGCCCAGAATCAGGACTACTTGTCCGGGCTTAATGTCAATCTCGAACTCATCAAACACAGTGTATAGTTGTTCCTCATCGACGCCTATCCCAAACGCCTCAGCAACCGAGACAACCCTCCCAGACATCCTGGCAGGCGAGACCCTAAACCTCTTATCCACACTGAACAGCCTCCTAGCACGTAAAGCCCAGAACGGTCTTACCCTAATTATCAAGCTGCTCAGACAGCACTAGGAGGCCATAAAAGCCTGAAAACACCGGCCTATGTTGTTTGTTTTGCTTCTATTTGTTTTATTATTTCGGATAGGTTTTGTTGTAGTAGGTCTTGGCTTGTTGCGGCTATTGCTATGGTCACGTCTGGCGTCTTAACAATAGCTATATGGCGTCTGAGTTTTGCGTCACTAGTAAGTGTTACCTCGTCCTCGTCGTAAAGTATCTCGTATAGCTCTGTCTTCTGAGTCCTTGTGGGCTTCCCCCTATACTTTACTTCCTTTATCTCGACTTCTTCGGCCACATACTCGCCCGCCTTGATTAGAGTGTTTATATTTGCCTCCTCCAAGGCTGTATCACCTGTACGATTACTGAGAAGCTCATGCTTGCGACGGAGACGGCTGAGCCGCTTGTGTTGAATGTCTCAAGTATGAATTGTGCGCCTGATATGGGAAAATCTACTATTGAGAACGACTCAGTAAATAGATTTGTTAAATTGTCTGTGGTATTGATGAATGGGTGGTTTGCCAGAAAAACTACGCTATTATCGCTGGCTCTTTTTACACGGATCAATAGGGTTGTGGATGATGTGGGGCTATATTTTACCGTAATAGTAAAGATGTATAATAGTAGTTCTGAGTCAAACTCTATCGTGAATGCTGGAATAGTGAGAGTTAGCGAGGATACGCTTGACCCCTCTACTTTTGCCGTCGGAATCATTCCATAGTCTTTTAATACGATTGACATGCCTGCACACCCTACACTATCAGTATTATTGCCTCAAATTTGTCTCCCGAGAATAGTTTTAGGCTAAAGAATGGGAGCGGCTCGTCAAACTCGATTTGCTTATAGGCCGTCGTGCTGTCATTCCGAATCATGAAGTTATCAACGTATATAATTGATGGATTAGTGGACGACGGCGATGGATATACTATTAATCGTTTCAGGAACAATAGGCTTGCCTGCTGGTTCTGGGGCGTAATCGATGAGTAAGTCCCCTTAATCCACATCTCTATCCTAAGGTTTTTGGTTGATGATTTGGAGCTACTGTTTCCTACTTTATGTTCTCGTTTCCAGCTTATTGAGGCGGGAATACTTGAGGGAGAGTAAGTATTCTCAATATATCTAGTAGTCCATGTACTAGATGAATAACTCCATTCTTGCACGGTTGAGCCAAGTGTAAGCCTAAGTTCCCCTCCATAGGCAGGATTAGTCGTTATGGCGTGATCTGCACTCATTCTTACCCTAACTGTCCAATTAATGTAGTCTGGCAGCTCTGGAATGGTAACGCTTCCCTGATCTACGGTTACATAAGATGTTGAGCTGGTATCGTATTGAGAGCTATTACTATGTAGCATTTTTTGGTAGTGGTCAATTCCGTAGCTGATGTATCTGGGCTTTGCTATGTCTCCGAGCTTAAGCACTATGCTCATGCTTCTCCCCACATTACGTATAGACGCTTAAATATGGGCGAGAGATTAGTGGCTGACGGCCTGCTCAAGCTCACCTCAATTATTAGCTTCTCATAGCTTATAGGGGTAAAAACATAGTCAAAATCGATGTAGTATGTCCCAGCGGGCAATATTATTTGAAGCATGTTTATGTTGCTCCAGCTCGGTGTTCCAGTTGCTGTAAAATCGCTTAACTTCTTAACGATTTTCTGATATTTTCCTGCACTTATGGTTATTGATGCGGAGTAGTAGTTATTTGCGTCGGTCATGGCCTTAACGGTAATTGTCGCATCATTCACGGGATAGACATACATGTTAAAGTATGCGCACTCCGAGACATCCCAACCCAGCGAGCCAGAGCTAGGATATTGTAGCGTCATTTGGCTCGTTCCAACCGCTTTTAGAGAATAGCGGGAAATAATAGAAATTGTAGAGTTTGAGAGAGAGCCACCCGTTATGCTCCATTTATCAGCGTCGTTCTCGGCCAGAATCTTCCTTATGGGAATGTAGGGAATAGTGTAGGGAGAAGAAATATTATTCTTAATCGTCCCATCGCCTCGTTTTAGGTTTACTGAATATGACCCCTCCCTCGCATCGGCCTCAAAGATTATCTTCTGCATCTCCACGTTCTCGCTCTGGGGCATAAATTCAAGCGTGAATTTCCCTGAGGTAAATCCACCCGCAAGAACTATTTCGCCATTATCGTTATACGTAATGTTTTCTCCAGAAGAGTAGGGTATAGGCGGAATATAGGCAGTAAGATATAGCTTAGGTATTAGTTGAGTAGTAAATCGCTTGCTTAGGCTCTCACTCAGAGCCAAGGCATTTCCCACAGCCTCAGCGGTGCTTACTTTCTGGCCGAACCTCGCAGCTACGTCTCCCTCTATTGTCTCGCTTAGATACTCCTCGAATAGCTCTAGTTTTCCTCCGAGCGTTAAAGTGTATATCTGCTGGCCTGGGTCGTATTCAACCTCGACGAGATACATGTTTATGTTGCTTAGGCCCAGGTCTGGTAGGTTAACGGTAACAGTATTGCCTAAATCAAGATTCAGAGGCTCATAGTCTTTACTATGCATCTCGACCCTGAGCTGTTTAGCATATTCTTTGTTTCTATTTAGTCTGACTTGTGCTCTCCTCTGGGCCTCCGTGGCATCGGTTAGGAATGGGTCATGAATGACTTCTGGATAGTCTCCATCTCCTTCATAGACATCAGCCAAGACCTCACCATTAGCGCCAATATAGATTATCCTGTTTCTGAACTTCCACTTATCTTCTCTATACTCCGCATTTATGACTTTGCTCGAGTCAATGGTTGTGACTGGCGTGCCAGTAGTCTTGGGCTTGTAGTATAGGTATTTGCCCGGCCTCATCCTGAGCCAGTAATTAGTTCCCTTGGCTACATCCTGCATTATTCTGAGGGCTTGATAGTTCTGTATCTCCCAATTAGTGATAAGAGAGGGGCCGTCATCAACATTATTGACATCAACACCACTCTCTAGGCCTGCGAGGTCCCGGATAATCTGCCCTGCAGTTGTGCCAGTAGCGTATGAGCGATAAATTACGTGCCTCTCATACAAAATGAGATTTGAGTAGGCTGTAACGTCGATAGTTTTTGTCTCTCCATACCTCTTACCTACTTCATAGACTATTCCCTCGAAGAATATGTTATTGTCTCGCTTGGCTCTGACCTGCTGACCCACAACTACATCATCATTAAGCAGCATAAACTCTATCTTCTCCAGCTCTCGAAAAGTTAAGCTATGACTAAAACTAAGCAGTTTATTCGTCTTATCTATCCAATTTGCTCCATCATATACTTCGAGCGTTATGCCCATCTACATTGCCCTCAGTCTTCTGACTAATTCACGGCTAATATTGTCGGCCAAAGTATGAGGGTCTGAGATAGCTCCAGAAATATTAATACTCAGATTTATGTTCTTAGTTACTGGGCCTGCTTGCCTAAACCATTCTGCTACTGGCCGGGGCAGAACCATCTCGCCCTTATGCAGGTATGCTAGTCCTTCAGGAGTATACCAAGCGCCCCTCTGATAGACGTTAGGTCTCTCTATTCCTCCTCCTTGAGTGCCTGTAACCGTGATTTCGTGGTGATAATGATATGTGTGTACGGTCAGGCCATCAATGCTTTTCAATGTGTCTCTAAAATTGTTTATCTGATCTCTGGTCTCAATTAGCTTCTGTCTAAACTCCTCCATAATACCCTTTAGGTTTATGACTGGCTGACCCTGCTCGTCGAAAGTTATGCCTAGTTGTGAAAGAATGTTTTGATATTCTTGCTGAGTTATAACTCCATCGCTTAGTGCATCAGCTAGGGCTATGCTGGTATTCATGAATGCATTAGCAGTATCATCAGCCCCTAACATTGCTAATTGAAGGGCCGTCTGCTGAAGAGTAACTACCTGAGTAGTGAAGCTCAAGGCTTGCTGTATAGCATTTAGTCTTTCTTGGCTGGCCGCCTGCTCCGTAGTTAGTGAGGTAGATTTTTCAAGATCCTGAAGTTGAAGCTCAAGCTGTTCTCTCTGCTGTCTAATGGCTTCTATCTGCTGTTTTGTTGCGTCTCCAGAGGCTCTAAGCTCGTCTTCTTGCTGTCTCAGCTCGTCTATTTGTTCTCTAAGCATGTATATCTGGTCGGCTACTAAGCCCCTCTGCAACTCGACGACCGTGTTATAGTAATTGACGCCCGTGGCCGCTACGGTCTGAGCGCCTGCTAACGCCCTGCTCCGAGCCTCAAGACTAGCAAATTCACCATTGAGCTTATTGGCAAAGTCTAATAATCCTGCCAATGCTGAGGGTATCTTATCTCCCTCTATGCCCATGGTCTTCAGGGCCTCGGTTGCCTGATTAATGCTATCGGTAAGTGGCCCGTAGGCCATGCCATAGTTAAGTATAGCCGATATGCTGTCAAGTAATGTCTGCCGAGCCTCCTCTAGTGCCTGCTTATGCTTCTCCTCCTCTTCCTTAGCTTTTCTGGCCGCTTCCTCCTCGGCCTTGAGAGCCTCGCTTTCTTGCTTCAAGGCATCTATCAGCTGGCGGGCTTGGTCCTCAGTCAATCCATAAGCAGAAGCGAGCGACCTAGCTAGGTCTGCGTTTTCATCATAAGCCAAGTTTAGACCCAATATCTTCTTGGCTAATTCAAGGGCCTTCTCTGCTGGGACATCAAACTTCTTAGCAACATTGACTAACACATCGCCCGTATCCTGAGTAGTCTTTTGAACCTCAAGCATGGATTGGGCTAGGGGCTTAAGAGCCTCTGGGACCTCTTCTCCAAGCATGGTATATTTCTCTATGATATTCATTAATGCGCTACTCTGAATAGTGCTTAGGCTTAGCGTCCGGCCCGCAATGTCTAAAGCCTCTTTTTCTGTGATTTTGCCAACTTCAACCCAAGACATAATTATGTCGGCGGCCTCTTTCTCAGTTATGCGGCCTAGCAATAGTTGAGAGTCAATCCATGACTCAATGCTTGACTTGGCGTTTCCAGTTGCAGTAGCTATTATGCCTGTCCAAGCATCAAAGACGTATTGAGCAGTAGGCAAGAATATGTTGCCAAGCATGACCGCAACATCCGAAAGCGAGGCCCCAATCCTCTGCATTGATCTATCAACAGTTGCAGACATCTGGTCAAACTTGCCCGCAGTCGTGCCCATTATTTCGCCATAAGTCTCCATGGCCGTGCCTGTCCTACCTATTTCAGACCGTAACTCCTCGAAGCTCTCAGTCATCTGCATAAGAGTGAATAGTGTCTTAAGCGCCCTGACATCTACACCTGCAAGCCTATTCTGAAGCGTGTTGAAGTCTCCGCCTACTTCCTTGGCGGCCCTGACGACATCAAGAATTATGGCATTAGTGTCTCTCAGGGCCCCATTTGCATCCCTAATCGGAACACCTAGCTTTTGAGCTATCTCATATAGAGAGAGTAAGAACCTGTTTAGATGAGTGCCAGCCTCAAGGGCCGAGCCAAACCTCTTCTCAAGTATGACTAGCCATGTAGTAGTGTCCTCTAGGCTTAGGCCCAATGCTCTGGCCGATGAACCTGCATTTCCGAGGCCCATAGCAAAGTCTGAGGCCGTGCCTATGCCCCTGCGAGAGGCATTAACCAGAGCATCAACCACTCTAGAGCCCTCCTGACCACTTAAGCTGAACTGGGCCATGACTTGAACTAGGTTACTGCTTGCCTGAGCAAAGTCAACACCCTCAATCTTAGCCATCTGTATGGCAGACCCTAGGGCCGCTATGGCATCACGGCCAGACAAGCCAGCCTTAATTAAGCTCTCAAGGGCCCTCATTGCATCCCTAGCGCTTACAGCATACTCCTTAGCGGCCGCAGAAGCCATAGTTCTATAAATTTGGCTAAGCATACCTATGTCTTGACCGGCCTCTCTGCTAAGGGCCGCAAGCTTAACACTCTCTCGCTCAAGCTCAGCAAAGTATCTAATCGACTCCTCGACAAAGTTCTTAATCTGATTTAGCAGGCTGTAGCCAAATATACCACCCATGACTCCGAGAATAGTTCTGCCCACGCTTGCAAAGGTTGATGACAGTCTTGAGCCCTCTTTTTCGCCCTTCTCCCCAAGCTCGCCTAGTTTTTCATTTACGTCCTGAATGCTTTTGCTAAGCCTGTCCTCAGCCTCGAAAATAGCCCTAAGAGTAAATTCAGTTACAGGCATTACTTGACCACCTCGAATAAGTTAAAAATCTTAGGCAATCTTTCCACTACATAATCAAATGCAGGCTCAAAGAATGGATGAGGACTAGTCCCGGGATGATACACTCTAGTAGCAAACACTACCTTTCCATCAACTTCGAAACGCAGGGCCCTCCTAGTGTGGGGCCTGATAATATGGGGCCTAGTGCCAAACTCTACAAACCCGCTGTAAGGTGCATCAGCAGACACTATCATTTTAAGCTCATCAACCTTATCGAGTTTAATACTATCTCTGAGCCTGCCAGCCTCAACAGGAACAAGGTCTCTAGCCCTGTATTGCATTAATTCGGCCGCATGAAGCAACCTATCCTCGATGTCAAATTTCTGTAAGCTTTTAAGCGCATTCTTGAATTCATCTAAGCCGAATAACCTCATTTTACTTACTCTCTAAATAGTCTCCTAAGCTTATTTCTGCGAGACCGTTGTCGGATAGTTAGCATTTTGTTTCTATCCGTTCCACCTCAGCCTTATTGGCTTCATGGGTGGCTTTCAGGGGCAACGGAGGCTCCCCTCATCCTGCGTTCCTCTCCACCACATACGTCCTCTTACGAGGACTTCGGCGCTACTCTTCAGCAAAAAATACGCTGGCGGTATTATATAGAGATAACTATCTGAGACTGAACCAAAACAACCTGAGTATGCACATAAGAGTTATGTAAAGTTAACTATTCAGAAACTGTTGACGAGCCCCAGTTCTCTTCCTCGACATAAATAATTTGTCAATGCTTATAATAGTGTCCGTATAAGGAGGTATTTTTGAAGACCAGCTATTTGTCTTATTTGTATGAGTGTCGTGACCGTGGTTTCGGGCCCTAGCATCCATGGACCCTTGAGGCTTGGGCTAGAATACAGCAGCGAATAATAACGCTCAGAGCCGAGTAAATTGTAGAGGGCTTAAGGTTGTGGTGTCTGCGATTTTAGCAATCATTATTTTTACAAGATTCTAGACAAAAGGCTTATTACGGCAACGATTATACCGAGCAAAGTCACATAAAGTCGAACGTCAGCTCGAAGACTATTGATGGATGTTGTAAAGGTTTCTTGCATATTCTTTACCGTTTTATCAAGTAGTGTTACGGTCTGCTGAAGATTCTTAATTGATTCAACGACTTGCGAAAACGTCATACCTTTCGCAGTCATTAACCAAGAGATATCCAACGAGTCAAAATCTTTTTGATCCTGGTATCTTCCTTTATAAGGAAGACTTGATGGAACATCAAGTTCAGAAAACTCAATAGTACAGAACGTTTCCTTAAACTTTATTGTGATCGGTATAGTACTAGTGTTGTATAGAGAGACTGAGAGTACTCCTCTGAACCCGGGATCAATTTGAGGACCTGAAAATAATAAAAGACCTTTCCTAGTAAATTCAGACCTTAGCCCTATTCTCCCGGCAACTTTATTTGAAAGTTCAATACGTTCATAGGTCAAAACTTCAACAAATTCGGATGGCTCAATAACTAGATATTCACCTTCACTAATAGTTCTGACACCGGGTTCGGGGGCAGTCTTAAAGACTTTTCCTCCTAAACGGAGGTCAACACTTGCTGGTTGTAACTGCTTATCAAAGTCTAAGGGAGGCTCAAATTTAATGAGACCAGTTTCAATTGCCTTTCTAATTTCTACATCTGACATTACCATCAATAGGCCCGTTTAAATTGACCAAGGAAGTTATATATATACATATTAAGGGATAGGTGAAAGTGAGATGGCGAGATCAAAAGTTGAGCCAGCTTTTCTCTTCATAACCATTTTACTTGATGCTATCCCTTGACACAATTTTTCGTTAAGTTTATTCTTATTTTGCTTGCAGTTTCCAATTGACTTAAATTTTATACACTGTAATCCAAGCACATGGTATGTTCAAGTCAATGCTGTTATGAGGACCTTAGATAAATCTACCATCTACGCAGCTGGATCAAATGATTCTCTAGGCAAGGATAATATTCAGTCCCCTATTGAGAATAGCTTGAAATCAAATAGAGAAATAGCTAGATGTTAGAACACGACCTGTTAGATGATGAGGATCTTTTTCAGCGGATATGTAGTTTTGTGATGGACTATATGTGGTTGGCTAGCTAAGTATTTCGTTTTCTTCAATAGTGTCCGGATAGGGCGTACGTTTAAAGATTGGTGGCTTAATCCTTTATGTATTGATATTGTAGCCATTATTTCTAGTTGTTTTAAGTGGAATAGAAGAGTAGGGAGGTTAAGGTTTTAGCTGTTTTAGAATATATGTTTTATGGAGGCTATAGGAAGATGCCTAAGATTATTATAGTATCTGTCCAATACCATCCTGACGAACTTCCAGCAATTATCATGTTCCTACCCCATGAAGCATATGCTGCTAGTACTTCACGTGAATCAATATCTACAGCAGACTATACATATGCTTTAAAGCCATGCAGCTTGACCACTGTCTCATCCAATGTTACAGCCCTCCTAAACATCTTCTCAATAGAGAATATAATAGAAAATCTAGGAACCACCTCCTAACACTCTCCCCAAGAAGCCATAGCTATATAGTATCTCGCAGACAAGTCTCTAAAACTTAGACCAGCAACATGAAGCATAACAGTATAAGCCTTCTCATCCAACAGGTAATTATTGAGCCTGAATAGGCCTGATACCTTATCAAGAATATAATCTAAAATATATAAGAAAAACAAAACAGAAAGTAGGCCATAGACTAAAAAGAAAACTTAATTAAAGGTTGACAGGATCACAATATATAAGAGAGGACTTGTATGTCAACTATCTACAGAAGTCTGTATCCATTTAATGAATTCGTTTACTATCTTTTCAGTTATATCTCTCGCTGCTTGGTAGAGGAGTTCTTTCTTAATCTCTATGTACCGGTGTATGAGTATGTTTCTCAAACCTGCGAGTTTTGCTATGTCTTCAGCTAGGTCTCCAGCCATCTTGTTCGCCTCGGCTAGTTTTCTAGGATATTCACCATAACTTTCAGCGAATCCCAATGAATAGACTGAGACTAGGTGTCTACATATGTCGAGCATAGACTCTATAATTCTATGTATAGCCCTCTCCAAGGCTAATGTATCTCTATAGTCTAGCTCTTCTATGTTCTTAGTTAGGATCTCATCCTTAATGAATGCTGTGTTTTTCCTGATTTCTTCAACTCTTGATATTATTACTGCCTTGTCGAGTTTAGGGTCTATTGCCGCCCATTGCCTAAATTCTATTAGAGCATCTGGTATCTGCCGCTCTTTTCTTAAGAGTAGTTCATATGCTCTAGGCTCTGCTTTAACAATAATACCCTCCTTGAGTATTCTTGAAAGCATTATCGGGCTTATCTGGTCTAAGATTGTAACATCTACATTGTCTTCATTAATGCTTAGAGTCCTCGCAATCTGAGTAATAATGCCTCCTATTTCTAAGAGATCTTCTTTCTTAAGTTTGAGAGCGATGTCGATGTCGTGAACACTAATCTTATCTCTAGCTATGGAGCCAAATAGTATAGCTATCTCAACATTTTCAAGCTTTTCAAATAGCTTCTTTAGTCTAGGCAGCACATAATTAAGCGTGAGCATACACTTGGCTACCCCTTTTGGGTCTTTCTTCAAGATCTTTTTTCTAGATCTTCTTTTAAACACTGAATTCACCGACCCACAAAATAGATTGATGAATCTTCAATATGACGTATGCGCTAAGAAAGCATACATTGGTGATGACAGCAGTCTTCTCCTCTAATTCCATGACTCTAACCCACCATCATAGACAATAGATGCTTTAGATAAGTCTTCCAATTCCTTGATAAGTAATGCGGGACTGAAGACAACTAAAGATTGCTATTGAAAGCGCAGCTATGAGGACTCTAAACCTTTCAAGATAGCCTCTATTATATGAGTACTCCAGAAGCTTTTGACCGCTGATAAATCCACTAGGGCTTCATATCGCTGATAGTCCGTACGGCCTTGAGTACTCCAGCTTACCCGTTGCTGGGTCGATTCTTATGCCTAGGCCTTCAAATACTGTTACGCCGAGTATCGGTTCCGGGGACTCCATTATAGCTAGAGGTAATAAACAGCGAGGAGAAGACCCCTCAGGAGGAGCTTGTTGAAGACTTAATAACCATCGTGTCTCATTTTGCTGGAAAACTCTATGGGATGAGGTCTCATAAATATAAAGAGGTCGTCGAAGGTGTCAGGAAGCTCGTATCAATTTAGGGCGTACAACATAAGGCACAGATACGATGTAAACGAGTTTCTTGAGGCATATAGACGGTTGCTTCAAAAAGCTGTGGATGAAATATGGGCTAAAATCAGATGGATTGAAAAGTACGATAAGAAGGGGAGGAGAAGGCTTATCCCAATAATTCCAAAGGACAACAGCTTCAAAAACCACCATCTAAGAAATCTTTTGATGAAGAGCTGGAGCTACTCGAAGCACTACGTCGACTCGGCAATAAAACAGGCATACTCAATAATAAAGTCTTGGAGGAGAAGTTACGTTAGAGGAGAGAGGAGGAGAAAGAAACCAGTAGTTAAGAGGAGGTTCGTTAGGATAAAGGAAACACTCTACATCTTTAAGGATGGGAAAATAAAAGTGAGCATAAAGCCCTACGAGGAGCATTTAGAGTTCGATGTTTCTAAGGCTTGGTTCCTCAGCAGGGCAAAAGGTGAGCTTGGAGAGCTGATCTTAGGTGAAAGACACTTAACAGTAACGTTCAGGTTCAAGGCAGATGAGGGGGAAGCTGGAGGTAAGATGGCTTGGGACTGTAACGAGAAGAGCCTAGACGGATTCAGCCCAAACACAGGCTGGATCAGAATAGACCTGACAAAACTATTCCACATTCATAGGGTCTATGAATTGAAGAGGAAGAGGCTGCAGCAGAAAGCATCAAAGAAGCCCTCGCTCAGAAGGGTTCTGGCAAAATACTCCAAGCGCGAGAAGAATAGGGCTAAAGACTACATTCATAAGCTCACAACCTCCTTGGCGAGGAGGTTCAAAGGCTACATCCACGGCTTCGAACACTTAGAGAAGAAAAGAATGCTCAACGGCTCAAATGAGCATAACAGGAACATCTCAAAGAGCGGCTGGAAGACAATCATAACACTCATGAGCTACAAAACAAAAGTTGTGCTCCTCAACCCAAAGA
>Ga0078972_1005019_pt1 | contig 34623 bp, 24 predicted proteins | sample YelNatPaOPGAMG01_FD_67568 | JGI IMG/M metagenome (GOLD analysis project Ga0078972, IMG submission 67568) | Hot spring thermophilic microbial communities from Obsidian Pool, Yellowstone National Park, USA - OP-RAMG-01 (SPADES assembly) (version 2) | ecosystem: Environmental > Aquatic > Thermal... | reverse complement strand
AGTGTTTCCTCTTACAGCCAAAGTGGAACTCATCCACGAAGGCGATAACCCGGTCCGGCCAAGGACTCGTACGGCGTCGAGAGCCCGAGACGTTGAAGAGGAGCGCACGGGCACGTGCGTAAGCCTCAGCGACTTGCGCCGGCGGGACGTCGGGAGTGGCAGCGTAGACCAGAATGGAGTTGTGGTCCACTTCGACCACCTTGTCCCTTGCGGCCCACCGCCTAGCTTGCCCTGGCGGTTCACACGGGGGCACGCCCGAGACTAAGGCCGCGGCTAGCCAAGGCAGCGTTGGCACCTCACCACACAGCGCATAGAGCACCGCCTCACCCTCTGTGCAGCTGCCGAGCCCCTGCTGTCTCGGTGTGAGATCCCGCACGGAGCCCACGAGGAGCGGGGCACGACCGCCGTTCTCTGTCAGGAACGTGACCTGACGGGCAAAGGCGAGAAGGCGCATAAGGGGTTCATGGGCCGACAGCCACGACCGCCGCAGCCGCTGCCGGAGATCGAGGGGCTCCTTCGCAGGTGGGATCGAGCCTCCGTATACTGCCCAAGTCTCGAACCAGAGCATGCCATCCTTCCTAAGGCGTGGCACCGTGAGTGGCCAAAGCGAATCCCGATAGGACAGATCCCGCGCGTTCTGTTCAGCAAGCCGCTCGTCCAGCCAGGCGACGGCCTGCTCGCGCGTGAGGGGACCCTGCCAGACGCCCTGCCAGCGCTCCTGCTGTAAAGCCATGGCGCGCTCATCGTCAATGAGGCCAAGGACCTTGAGGAAGAGAAGCCTGTCCTCCTCGAAGCAAGCGAAAACCTGCTGGCAGTGGGTCTGCCACCACTTCGGCGGCGTTGTCGGCAGGTGCTCGCAGTTGGTCTTCAGGGGCTCCTCGCCGAAGCGCTCCTTGCGCAGCACCTGCAGTGCATGCAAAGCGTGCCACGCGAGGTCCCTCGACGTGTCCGCCCCCGCGTAGTCCTCTTCTGCCTCCTCGAGGTACTCCCTCGCCTGGCTATCTAGCAATTCCCGCACGAGCCGCCATTCACGCTCAGTAGGCGGCTGAGACTTCGGAGCCATCTCTACAAGGTGGCAGTATGCGCGCTTCCAGAGGTCGGCGAGAGTCATCGAGCTTGGTTCCGGCAAGTCTAATCCATTTCAAATTACCCGCACAATGTTGGTCAGGACCTAAGCACTTGTCAAGGAGGTACGAAATGAAGCGCATTCGCAGTCTACGTCTGCAGAAGGGATGGGCTGGCGTCGAGCTTGCGCGGCGGGCACGCATCCACCCGAGCGACTTAAGTTGCTTGGAGAACGGCCGCCGGATTCCGCCGGCTCAGTCGGTGACCTTGCGTCGCCTGGCGCGCGCCCTGGGCTGGCAGGGCGAGCCGGCCGCCCTCCTGGATGAGGTCGAGCAAGGGGGTGATGGCAAGTGAGCGCTAAGGTTGACGGGCTGCGCCGCCGGCTCTCAGATCCGGTGCGTAAGCAGGAGATCGCCGACCTGCTGGGGATCAGCCTGGCGATGGTCTACGACGCTTTGCACCGCGGCCAGATCCCCCATCGCCGGCTCGGCAAACGCCGCTACATCGTGCCGCGCGAGTCCTTCATCCGCTGGTACCTGAGAGTAGGGGAGGTGGACCATGCCGCCTCTGGCTAAGCCCATCTACGACCGCGGCAATGGGCTAGCGGCCATAAAGCCCATCGAGCGCCTGCTCGCCGCCCTCGAGACTCACGGCTGCCGGCCCAAGCCGGCCGGCGAGGGCACCTGGCAGGCCCACTGCCCCGCCCACGACGACCGCAGCCCCTCCCTGAGCATCCGCGAAGCTGAGGACGGCCGCGTGCTGCTGCACGACTTCGGCGGCTGTGAGAGCGAGGCTGTCGCGGCGGCCCTCGGCCTCGCCATGCGTGACCTCTTCCCCGGCGAGGGCGGTTCCTCCCGCGACCGCGAAGCCGCGACCACCTACGACTACACCGACGAAGAGGGTCGCCTGCTGTTCCGGGTTGAGCGGCAGAGCGGCAAGCGCTTTCGCCAGTGTCGGCCGGATGGCAAGGGCGGTTGGATCTACAACCTACAGAACGTGCGCCGGGTGCTCTACCGCCTGCCGGAAGTAGCCAAGGCAGTCAAAGAGCAGCGCCGCATCTACATCGTCGAGGGCGAGAAGGACGCCGATAGACTGGCAAACTTTGGCTTGTGCGCTACGACCAATCCGATGGGCGCCGGCAAGTGGCGTGATGAGTACGGCGAGAGCTTCCGCGGCGCCGCTGTGGTCATCATCCCCGATAACGATGCCCCCGGTAAGGCGCACGCCGAGCAGGTGGCGGCCAGTCTTGTCGGCCGCGCCGCCAGCGTGCGCGTGCTGACGCTACCCGGCCTACCCGAGAAGGGTGATGTGAGCGACTGGCTTAGCGCCGGGCATACGGTCGCAGAGCTGGAAGGGCTCGCCGCGCAGACGCCGAGCTGGCAAGCGCAGGAGCGGGTCGAGGCAATCGCCCGCAAGGAGCCCACCAGGCTGCAGCCGCCGGCAGCGGCCGCCTTCCATGGCTTGTTCGGCGAGATCGTCGACTTGTTCGACCCGGAGACCGAGGCCGACCGCGTGGCCGTGCTCGCCCAGACACTGGTCGCCTTCGGCAGCGCTGCCGGCCGCAACGCCTTCTTCGTGGTTGAGCAGACCCGCCACTACCCGAACCTCTACATCGTCCTGGTTGGCGAGACCTCCCACGCCCGCAAGGGCACAAGCTGGCGGCTTGTACGGGAGCTTTTTGCCCGCACCAGCTCCGGCAACGAGTGGATCGAAGGTTGCCTTGAGGGCGGCTTAAGCAGCGGCGAGGGGCTCATCTGGCGAGTGCGCGACCCCATCCGCGAGTACCGCCCGCCAAAGGGTGAGGCGGCAGGCCGCGACTACGAAGAGGTCGTCATCGACGGCGGCATCGTCGACAAGCGGCTGTGCGTGGTCGAGGGCGAGTTCGCCTCGCCGCTCCGGGTGATGACGCGCGAGGGCAACACCTTGAGCGAGGTCTTGCGCGGTGCCTGGGATGACGGCGTGCTCGGCAGCCTCACTAAGAACCAGCGCGCACGGGCGACGGGCGCCCACGTCTCTCTGGTCGGCCACATCACCAAGGACGAGCTCCTCCGGTACTTCGACTCGACCGAGGCGGCGAACGGCTTCGGTAACCGCATCCTCTGGCTGCGCGTGCAGCGCAGTAAGTTAAAGCCGGAGGGCGGACGCATCGACGAGGAGGCCCTCCGGGCGCTGGCGGCGCGGCTGGAAGGGGCGCTGCGCTTCGCCTGCCAGCCGCGCGAGGTGCCGTTCACGGACTCAGCGCGCCGGCTCTGGTACGAGGTCTATCCTGCGCTCACCGCCGACCGCCGCGGCCTGCTCGGCGCCCTCACAGCCCGCGCCGAGGCCCAGGTGCGCCGCCTCGCCCTGGTCTATGCCCTCGGCGACTGCTCGCCCGTCGTACGCCGCGACCATCTCGAGGCGGCGCTTGCCCTCTGGGACTACGCCGAACGCTCGGTGCGCTACATCTTCGGCGAGGCACTCGGCGACCCTTTGGCCGACGAGCTCCTGCACCTGCTGCGCACGAGTCCTGCGGGCCTCACCCGTACCGAGATGCACAACGCCTTCAGCCACCACCGCGAGAAGAAGGCGCTTGGGCGGGCACTGCAGGTGCTGGAGCGGGAGGGGCTTGCCTGGCGCGAGCGCAAGGAGACCGGCGGGCGACCGGTCGAACACTGGTACGCCAGTGCGCAAAAAGCGCAAGAAGCGAAGAAAGGTAGCGGCGACGACTGCACCGACGAGACTTCTTGCGCTTCTTGCGCTTATTACGCACTCCCGACTGACGGCAAAGACCCCGTTGGCGGAGGTTCCGAGGTCGACGGCGACGAGCCCGAGGTGCCGCCCAAGCCGTCTATGGCGGACTCGGCCCAGCGCTCCTTGGGTCTGCAGAGCGGTGCGCTAACGTCGCCTGAGGCGGCCGCGAGCCCTGCCCCGTCAAAAGACGATGCCGGCTGCAGGGCTCACAACGCTGCCGCCCGGGCGGCTTGGGAGCACTACAACGCCGGTGACGCACGGCCGCACGACTTAGAGCAAGACGATTTGCCGCCGGCACTCGAGGGGGCCTTCTAGATGACTCCTGCTCGCGCTTTACTGGAAGAGGCCTTGCAGGCCGGCTTACTGCTAGAGACTGACGGTAAGCTCGTGCACTGGCGCTCACCGCTTGGTAGCGAACCGCCCGAGGGCCTCCTTAGCCGCTTGGCTCGCCATAAGGCCGAACTAGTTACCATACTGGCCCGCCGTGCGCACGCCAGAAAGCTGGTCTGCCGGGCCTTCGCGCAGCTCCTCGAGGGCGAGACACCGGCAACGCTTCTCAGTGGCACAAGTAACGCCGAGGCTGACGCTGCCGTAACCGATGCCTTCTGGCAGGCAGTTGAAGAGGGCGACTTTGCACCCTTACGTCGTGCCCTCGATGAATATGTGGGCAGCCTTAAGCACGCCGCGGGTAGCCTAAGCGCTCAAAAGCAGGGGCTGGGATGAGCTGCTTAGCGTGTTACCTACCGCTTCTTTACCCTTGGTCGCTCACAGCCTGCGGCTTTGAGCAGGTGGCCCGGGCGGCTGCCGGGAGGGTAGGGGGGTAAATCTCTGGCGCCTTTCTCTGAACCGCGCGTGCCCCCGCTCTTTACGCGAGCCCGAAATTGGGTTTTTCACGCCGCGCCGGCCAAGATGCCCCGCGGGCCAAGATGCGCCCGCGTGTGACACAGGCGCCATACTAGTGGTGTGCACGGGCCGCTTTTGGGGCGCATGTAGCCGGCCGCTAGCTTCAAGGGAAGGCCGACAGGGGCCCTACAGTGGCCGTAAAAGCGCAAGAGAAGGAGTAGGCCGCCATGGTCTACGTGAACCGCTGCTTCTGGTGCAACACGGAGCTTGAGCAAAAGGGCCGCGGCCGGCCACGGCTGTTCTGTAGCGATAGGTGCCGCAAGCACTATCACCGCTGGCGCGAGAGTCTGCCCGCAGTCGATAGCGAAGAAGCGCAAGTGCTAAGCGAGCTCTTCGGTATCCCGGCCGACCCCGATGAAGCCGTCGCGCTCGAGCTACAGGTTGCCCATGGCAACGTGCAGGGCTTACGGATTGTCGCCCGCAGGGCGCGCCCACAGATTGCCATAGGCCTGGTTGCCACGTCGCAAGCGCTCGAAGACGCGCTTCGGGAGCACTTCCCCTTCTTGTTTGCACAAGCGCACCCGCTCACGCACGAAAGACGGCGCGCCAAAGCAAAGAGTCAAACCGAAAGGAGATAAGCAATGGCCAAAGGTAGACCGCCGGACCCGACGCGCGCAAGGCGCCATACCGGGCACCGCCCCTTACCGGCACAATGGGCGCCGGTAGGAGCGCCCGACGTCCTTACGCAGGTGCCGCCAGCGCCGGAGAGTCTGCCCGCCGGCGCTCGCCCAGTCTGGGATGTAGCCTGTGCGGAGCTTCTACCGCGCGGCCTTCATCCGAGCGACCTAGTCCTTGTGGAGATGCTTGCCGTGGCCATCTACCGTAACCGCCAAGCCCGTGAGTACATCGCGCAAACGGGCCTGCTAGAAGGCGAAGACGGTCTACGCGCGAACCCGATGCTCAAGGTGGAGAAGGACACCGCGGCAACCTACCTGCGCTTAGCGGAGACACTCGGGCTTACGCCGGCTGCCCGCATGCGCCTAGGCCTTATGCAGGTTACCGGGCAATCGGAGCTGCTGAACCTAGTCGAGAAGATTCGGGCGGAGGCTGCGGCTCGGGTTGCTAGACGCAAGAAGCCGGGGTGAGCGGCAGGCACGGAGACGCAAGCAAGCAGCAAGGTAAGACGCCAAAAACTCCAGCCCTATCCGTCACCGCCGGTCGCTAGAGTAAGCCATCACTAACCTTAGCTAGCCATGGCGCCGAAGAAAGGAGCTCGCCATGAACGAGCACGTGGCGGCGAGCAAGGCTCACGTTCTCGACGTCGTGGACCAAATGGCCCAGCGGTCTGGGCTAATCTACGAGCGATCGCGCCTCATGAACGGCGCGTGGCACGCAGCTGGGTGTCCGCGACGTATCCACGAGCCTTGGATAACGGAAGGGATTAGCTACCGGATCCGGGATCAGGGCAATCTCGTACCGAGGCTCGGGAAAGTAAGCACTGCTTCAAACCCCGTTCTTTTCGGGACATTGCAGCAGGCAGATCTTTTGCCGGGACACAGCGTTCGGATGGGTCTATTCTCAGTCCAGCAACTCTACTCTTTACCCCTGCGTCTTTCGCCTTTGTCTACACAGACAGCCAGAAGGACCCGACTCATCGTACAGGCGAGCGGGTCTTGCAGTTGAGCGAGGCATTCGGAATCGCAGTTCGAATCTCGAGGCGAGTGTCACGATCAGTCGCGCCTAACGTCGCGCGACCCACCGGGTCCTCAATCAGTCAGCCAGAGCGCTGTGACGCGGCGTACGTTTGGGAAGTCGCGTCGTCTGCTCCATGAATCTCAACATCCTGTTGACAACTCTGCCTAGTCAACGGCTGGCATCGGTCAGGAAAGGAATCGCTGCCGCCAACTGCGCCGCTGGCGGAGTTGAGCGTGAACCTTTGCGTGACATGTCGGGCACAGTACCTGCAAATTGGAAATGTCTGCGTTTTGTCGGTTTCGGTCCTTGTGGTGCACCTCCAGTGTGCTGGCATCGAACGTCGCGCCGCACAGTTGACACCGGGAGCCGTAGTACTTCAGGGCTTTCTCGCGGTAGGGCGGAACACTTGCTTTGTCTCTCCACCCCCCCAGGACCTTGCTCGCCAGCGACGCTTGGGAACCCGACTTGCGCGGCGTCTTCTTGGCCGCGCTACGGGAGCTGAGCCCGAGACCACTGAGGAGGCCACTGGCCAGCGACGCTTGGGAACCCGACTTGCGCGGCGTCTTCTTGGCCGCGCCACGGGAGCTCGACCGACGCGAGTTGGATACGCGTCGATGCTGACTCATCACTACCCCCAGATTAGGGAATCCGGGATCTTCAAGAAACCCGCTTGCTTGATGTTGCCAATCGAAGGCTGGCGAAGTCACAACTATACAACGTAGCGGGCGAGCGTTGGCACTTTCGTGATGCTTTCGGTTAGCGTCCGCGCACGTGGTGTGCTGCTATGACAATGCTGTCCGAGCACTGTCCGTGTTTGCGCCGCGTTTCGTAGGATGACGCGAGGTTCCGGTAGGGGCTCTCATCGGAACGCGGTCGGACAGGCCGATGCTGTTCGATGGGCTGATGAGCCCGCAGGCGTAACTGGCACACCCCTTACGACTTGTCCGGTGCGCCTTTCTGAGCGCGAATCCGTACGTGTTCTTCTCACCCGCTGCTTCAATCATGCAAGGCCAAGCGCTTGGAGGAGGTAGTCGATGGGCACATCGATAAGACTCGACGTACACCGCGACTACTTCCAAGGTGGCGATCGCCGACGGCGGTCGGGCGTATTCGGCGGGCTGCATGGCGACGTTGCAGGGGCGTTCGGCCTGCTCCTAATCCTCTGTGCATTCGCGCCCCTGCAGCATTACCGGGAGATGATCGACGCCTGCTTGGACCCGTGCTGACACGGCGTCACCCTGTGTGTGATGCGGGTGCCTCAGACGAGCTCAACGTCACCCATGACCGTTTTTGGGCGACCATCATCAACATGACCGAACTCCTGTCTACGGTCGTGCTCTATCAGCCCGTCACACTGAGGCATGTAGTCATGGACGGTCTGGTGCTGGGAGCGTTAGACCGGTAGACCGGTCCCTACGTGCGATGTGCTCCCGCAGTCGACCTGTTCACCTTGGAGTGCGTCGAGATGGGCCGCTTCTACGGCGTCACGAGCATCGGCAGTGGCAGCACCACCAACGCCAAGGGGCTGACCTTCAGGCGACTGGTGAGGCAACTTGCTGTGGCCCAGCGTCGCGGCGACCGGTGCCGGCGGGCTGGTCAACTGGTCGTTCATCGACAGAAGCCGAGCCCTTTGACACGCGAAAACCGTCCTGGACGTCAGCGCTCGGGATGGTCACACGATCCATGCGTGAGACCGACATCAGGGGAGCACCGCTCTCATCGGCGGCATCGAGCGGGTTTGCATAAGAGGGTACTACCTGGTGCAAAGGAGCACGACTCGCTTCGCGCATGTAGGTGATCCCTGGCAGCCGCGCGTGTTCCGCTGTGGCACGTTCGCGGCGCGCAGACACACGGCCCTCGCGCGGGATGCGACCAACAAGGTCCGGAAGATCGTGGCGCACCATGAGGTGCTACTCTTGCCGGAAAACGTTGATCGACGCATCGGCCGTCTTATAGCCGACTACCCGCCCTGACCCAAGCCGGGCTTGCGCGCAAAATCAAGCAAGCCTCTGCTTAAGGCCCGCGGGAAGCCGAGCTAGATATTCTTTCGACCTGCAGCGTTTGACCCCCCACCATCGCTGCCGCAGTCGACCCGCGTCTCAGTTGGCGGAGCCGCTCCTCTAGGCCGGACAGCAAAGCATCAAGCCCTGCGGAAAACTCTTCCACGTGGTCGAAGGTGGCGACGGCAGGGATCACCTGAAGGATCCGACGGAAACCATGCTGTCCGTAGTCCTCGAGTCTCATGCGCTCTGGGTTGTCCCAGCACGGAGGGTCTGAGAGCAGACCGACCGTCTCAGTCAGTGTGTAGCCGAGGACGTAGGCGCGTAGGCTTTGGTAAGCGTGTAGCGCGTTCTGCTCGTCGAAGCCGGCCGAGAGCAGGACGTCCAGGACCGTCTCCGTGACCCTAGCGGCCTGCGGGGTGTTGAAAGGCCGAAGGATCGCCGCCGGCAGCAGGTTGGCGTGCTCCAGGAGACTTCGGCGTAACGACTGGTGGATCCCCCTCAGTCTCGCGCACCAGTCCTCCTCATCGACGCACAGGTCTACTTGTCCCATCAACCGTCCGACGAGGCTGTCGATGATATCGGTCTTGCTCTGAAAGTGGTAGTAGAGAGCCATGCCTTTGACGCCGAGCTTCGACCCCAGCGTGCGCATGTTGAACGCGCCGAGCCCGCCCTCGTCCACCAGCCTCATGGCGACCTCCAGGATGCGCTCCCTGGTCAGCGGTCCCGTGCCCTTTGTTCCCACCTCACGACCTCCTCACGGGACATGCTGCCTACGAGACCGGCACAGCTCTTCGTACGCTGTTCGAACGCTCTGTCCCAAAGTGCCATTCTCGCCTGCTAGAAGGCATCTGCCAAGCCTTTGTGGGTGTCTTTACATTGTTCAAGTTCGCGTTGACACGACTCGGTGCAACTTTATAATTCGTACAAGCTCTTGCGCCAAGATGCGACGGTTTGTACAGAACGGTGGTTCTTCCGGGCAAAGGAGTTGCTACTCGAAGGGAGGTGCCAGAGGCAGACTTCGTCGGCGGCATTGCCTGAGACCAGTCCTGATTAGTGTGGACCGTTGTTCTCTCTTCGCTTTCCGTGGTCAGGAACCGAAAGGGGAAAAATGGCATCACCACCTGTCGTTTCTGGGCAATCCCAGCTCTTCGCTCGCAAGGCATCGGGCCTCATCCGCGAGTTCGGGTTCAAAGATGTGTTCGTCTTCAACACCTTGGGCTACGCGCTAGGGCTGGTCCTCGCGGTGACTCCGTTCTTCGCCGGCTCGGTGTTTCCCGGGCGGAACGTGCTCGTCGTTCTCACCATAGGGACGATTCTGGCGGCGTTCAACGGCCTGACGTACGGCCTCTTGGCTGGCGCAATGCCGAGGTCGGGAGGAGAGTATGTCTACAACGGCCGTGTGCTCCACCCCGCCATCGGCTTCATGTCGAACTGGGGATTCACCTGGTCTCAGCTCCTCGGCATCGCGATCTATGTGCAGTGGAGCATCAACTACGCGCTCCAGGTCTCGGCGAGCACGATCGGCTACTCGAGCGGCAACAAAGCGCTGCTCGACTTCGCTGACTGGGTCTCCGTGCCGTGGCACACGTTCGTGCTCGGCACAGCTCTCCTCGTCACGGTCATCCTTGTCCAGCTGGCGGGGATGGGGTTCCTGAAAAAGTTCCTGAACTGGTTCTTCCTCCTGGCTATACTGGGCTCGGTGATCACGTTCATTGTTTTCGTGACCCATAGCCACGCGAGTTTCGTAACGGCCTTCAACGACTTCATGCTGAAGACGTCGGGCACGCACAACGCCTACAACGACGTGCTGAGCAAGGCTGCAGCGGCAGGCTGGACCTCCAAGAGGTCCTCGTGGAGCTCGTATATCATCGCCTTGCCTCTCGCCTACTGGATGTTCATCGGGTTCACCTACTCCGCGTATATCGGCGGCGAGGTGAAGGAGCCGCAGAAGACTCAGAGCAGGGCAGTGCTGGCGAGCTTGGTGGTCGGCTTCATCTTCTACTTCGTAATCCTCGCGGCCTATTACCACACCGTCGGCACCAAGTTCAACGACGCCGCGGCGTTTCTGCAGTTCAACGGCCACAGCCCGCTGCCTGTCGCCGGTGTGCTGAACTTCTTCGTCGGGGTGCTGACGAAGAACGTTGTCGTGAACACGCTGATCGGCATCAGTTTCTTCCTGTGGCACTACCTGTTGCTCTTCGTAATGTTTACCATCATTGTCCGCAACATGTTCGCGTGGGCCTTCGACCGGATCATGCCCTCCAAGCTCACGTCTATCACGCACGGAACACACGCACCCTGGGTGGCGATCGTTGTGGCGTCCGCCTGCATCGAAACTCTACTGGCGCTCTTCGCCTTCACCACCCTCTTCAGCTACGTCTACAACTACATCGTCATATTCAGTGTCGCGTTCTGGTTCACCAGTTTCGCGGCAATACTGCTGCCGTATCGACGTAGGGACCTGTTCGAGGCGGCGCCGCCCGCGGTGCGGCGCAGAGTGTTGGGTGTTCCTCTTGTGACCATCGCCGGCGTAATCAATCTCATCCTCTTCACGCTTATCCTCTACGATTCCTTCAAGCTCCCGGCGTTCAGCGGACCGACGGGCAAGTGGGCTACCATCTTCGTTATCGCCATTTACGCCAGCGGCTTGGCGATCTACTTTGCCGTGGCAGCTGGCAGAAGGCGCGGAGGCGTCAATCTCGACTTGCTCTACGGCGAGATCCCACCAGAGTGATCTCGTCGCTAGGGTGTGCAGTTCGGCTCCCCGCAAACACTGGGGAGCCGAACTCACACCACTGACCGCACCTCTGCGGTCTAGGTAAGCGGTCAATCGAGACCCACCTCTCTCGCAACAGTAGGAAGGGACAAAGGGCATGGTGTTCGGCAAGAGAAAGAGCAGTAAGGGCAAGATAACCACAATCTTTTATGCAACAGACATGCACGGCTCGACCGTCTGTTTCAAGAAGTTCATCAATGCACCTAAGTACTATGCTGGTAAGGGACAGCCGATCGACGTGCTCATCATGGGCGGTGATTTGGCGGGGAAGCTGATCGTGCCCATCATTCACGAAAACGGGCACTTCAAGTCGTATCTGACCGGCATGCACTACGACATGACCAACCAGGACGAGCTGGCCGCGTTCAGCAAGAGCTGCGACACCCTGGGCGTATACCCGCACGTCTTCGAGCCTGACGAGTATGCCGCCTTCTCCGCGGACAAAGAGCTCCAGGATCGTCTCTTCCACGACCTCGTTCTCGAACGACTGCGAATGTGGGTCGAGCTGGCAGAAGAGAGGCTTAAGGGTCAGCCCTTCACCTGTTATCTGAGCCCTGGCAACGACGATTTCATCGAGGTCGACGACGTGTTGAACACCGCGGAGAGCTTCGTCGTGCCCGACAACAAGCGGGTCATGATCGACGACGAGCACGAAATGATCAGCAGCGGCGCTGCCAACATCACGCCGTTCAACTGCCCTCGCGATGTGCCCGAGGAGGAGCTGCTGCAACGGCTCCAGGGGCTGGCGGCACAGGTCCACGACATGTCGCGCTGCGTGTTCAACATCCACGTGCCGCCGCGTGAGTCGGGTCTCGACAACGCTCCCCGGCTCGACGCCGACCTGCGTCCGCAGATCGGCCCCCAAGGCGTCGAGATGGCGGCCGCTGGCTCCTCGGCGGTGCGCACCCTGATCGCCGAACACCAACCCCTCGTGGCTCTACACGGGCACATCCACGAGTCGCGCGGGGCCACTAAGATCGGCCGTACGCTTTGCCTGAATCCGGGAAGCGAGTACTCCGAAGGTATTCTGCGCGGTGTTCTCGTGACGATCCGCGGCGACCAGGTCGAAAGCTACATGATGACCTCGGGTTGATCCGATGAAGGCGCCAGAGCTGTGGATCGCCATGGGCCGGGCGCACACAACGCCGTCACCGACGTCGCCGGCGTGCTGGTCGGTCACAGTATCGGGGTCTAGGGCGATGGTCCTCTCATCGTTGGCAAGGGGCCCGTGCAAACGGGTGTCATGGTCCGTCGTCCCTCAGGACGACAAGGTCTGGAAAGAGCCCTTCTTGCGTGCTTCCACCGCCCCAACGGCAGTCGAGAGTCAAGAGGACTCACTGGATCCAGGAGTCCGGCGTGCTCAAGTGCGCATTTGGGTTAATCAACAGCCACAGCGTTGGCGTCGTGCGCGATGCGTTGCTGGCGACCTCATTACCGAGTCGCCATCGGCCAAAGGAGAAACTTCTTCATCACCAACGTGATCTCACTGGCTGGCGCGGCGATTGTCATGCTCATCGGGCTGCCATTCATCAAGAGCGAGTTCGACTTCAGCCGCTTGCGCGAGTACACGTCCGAGCACCGCGTGAGGCTGCAGGGTGCAGCTGAGGCCGCAGTCCTGGCCCCCAGCGCGAAAGGAGGTGAGTAACGTGCTCGGTGAAGGGGCGTTCCGCTTCTGGATGATCTCCCGTTCGTCTGGGGGGCCTTCGGCGTTCTCATCATCCTCGTCGCCTCTGTCCACGACATCGTCCTGACGCTCAGGGGGGAAAGGGAGACGCGAAGGATGAAGATCACGGTCGCAGCAGCGCAGGTCGAAGTGAGTGCAGTGTAGCAAGATGGAGGAAGGAGGCGCGAAGGATGAAGATCACGGTCGCAGCAGCCCAGTTCCAACCAGAGCTGCGCGCGATCGAGGCCAACCTCGAGTGCATGCAACGGCTAACGGAGGAGGCAGCAAGCGCCGGCGCACAGCTCGTCGTCCTGCCGGAGTTGGCCACGACCGGCTACGAGGCGGGACGCGACTTCTATGAGCTGGCTGAGTTCCGCGAGAACTCGCGCTCGCTCGAGGTCATGGGTGCCTGCTGCGCACGGCTTGGCGTGCACGCCGTGTTCGGGTTCGCCGAGCGGGACGCGCGCACGCGCGACGTGCTGTACAACTCCGCCGCGCTCGTCGGCCCGGCCGGCCAGCTCATCGGTGTCTACCGCAAAGTCCATCTGTTCGCGGCCGAACGCAACTGGTTTCGGCCCGGGTGGGAGTACCCGCTCTTCGAGACAAATCTCGGGCGGCTCGGCATCTTCATCTGCTGGGACGCGGCCTTCCCGGAGCCAGCGCGAGTGTACGCACTGAAGGGCGCCGACCTGCTCGTCGTGCCCGCGAACTACGAGCACCCCTACGCTGAGGACTGGGACATGATGTGCGCCGCGCGGGCGCTCGACAACGTGCTGCCGCTCGTAGCTGCCAACCGCATCGGGCGCGACAATGAGCTCGCGTTCTTTGGCCACAGCCGCATCCTCGGCCCGCTGGGCCGGGTGCTCGTGAAGTTTGATGAGGAGCGCGACGGGGTGATTGTGGCGGAAATAGACACGACGGATGCTATTCGCCGCCGCGAGCAGTACTACACGTTCTTCAAGGACCGGCGCCCGGAGACCTACGGTGAGATCTGCCGGTCGATGTAGAGACTGTCCTCGTTCTGCTGGCGGGGCGACGGTCGGGCGCCCGACGTCACCCCGCCAGCAGTCCGTTTGTCTTCACCGCACTACGCTCCAGCGGAACCTCTGACCAGCGAAACGTTAGCCAACCGATCCGCGGGGACAGGGGAGGAAGCCAGTGAGTGCACGTGGACTTGGTGCAGAGATCGGATCCGTTACTCGGGCCCTTGAACGCGATCACCGACGACGCTGACGTCATGATTGCGCGTATGACTCTCATCGCAGGCAGCAGTGCGCTGACGGACGACATGGGTGGCGCCTCTGACCTTGCGGAAGATGAAGATCCTCTCAAGATCGGAGTCAGCCTCGGCATCGCCGCCGCCATGGCCTACTTCCCGTTTGGCGGCCAGAAGGACTCGTTCTTCGGCACGCTCTACGGCCAGGGTAAGGATGCGGTGCAGTTCTTCACCGACTCCAAGGTCGTCATCACCCGGTGGTAAGCGCGGCGGCTGGGCCAAGGTGATCGTTAAGTAAAGCTCACCTGAGCTTATCTTTCCTGCGCCCGCAAGCCTGGGCGTAAGAGTGCACGTAAGATCCGCGGCGGGGCGCTAAAGGGCCTGGCTCCGTCGTGGGCTCGCACGACTGCGAGCAGGACAGGAGGAACTGCAAGAATCCGCGGTGATTTCATTATGTGCCGTAGTTCGCTCAAGCGGTCCGTTTCTGCGACAGGCGAGTTCTGGCAGTCGTCGCCGAACGCGGACACCTGGCGCGAGGCGACGGGACGCGACTGCACTTTGATCAAACCGCAGGCAGCCCGAACAGAGCGGGAGTATAGCGACCGCCCCGGAAGTGAACACCGGGGGCTGGTATGCTCGTTCCCGATTGCGCAGCTGAGGCAGACGGGGGTTGATGCCGGACCTGATGCACTACATCAGCGCATGACCACCGGCTCTACAGCTGCCACTCACCCGGCTTGAAGGTCACGTCATCCTGAGTGTCATTCGGCGCGAACTGGAAGGACAGCGGTGTGATGTTGTTGTCCGACTCGAAATAGACCCAGCCAACGACGGTCTCACCTGGCAGGATGTGGACGTGCGCAAGGCAGTCCGGCAACACAATCGGGGCGCCGTCCGCTGTGTACTCGCCCGATGTCCACGACAACGAGCTTCCGTTGGCCGCGTAGAGAGCCGTGACACTGCTCACGTCGTCGTCGTAACTCTGATTCCCGGTGTTCTCAATGGTCAACTTCACCCCGCAGATGTACTTGGGCGTCTGGAAGAACGCGCTGTATTCGGTCGGTAACTTCTTTACGCTGTTGACCGTTGCTACGAGTCGAAAGTCCGGGCACGTGCTGTCGTAGAAGGTCACAGAGTCGTTGATTCCGGGCAGCTCCGCGGATGCTGGGGTGGTTTCGCTCGCCTGCGGCTTAGGCGTTGCTCTTGTCGCCGATGATGCACCTAGGAGCCCATTCAGCCTGGTCTGCTCGGCTGCGAAGAACCGAAGCATAACATTGGCCATGCCACTGTCTTTCTTGGGCAAGGTGACCTGGAGGTTGGCGAAGGATATCTCGCCGCTGGACAGAAAGACCTCGGCAACGCCGCTTGTCTGCAGGTCACCGTTGCCGCCCAGCAAGTACCTGACCTGGTGCCGCGTCGCGCTCACCTCAACGAGCCCGGGCGCAGGCGACGGCGACGCCGTCGCGTACTGCCACGAAACCCACTTGCTGCGGACCCATGAGAAGTACTCGGCGGCATCGGCTGACACATGCCCGCCCTGCCCGCTCGCCTCGGACAGGAACTGCAAGTGACCCGGGATGCTCGCATCACTACCGGCCTTCAGCGCTGCGCCTTCATTGCCGTCTGCACCGATAACGGCACTTACCTCCCGCCAGCCTTTGGGGGCCACGATGACAGTGTTTGCCACTCCGTATGCAGCAAGATCGTGGGCGAGAGTCTGTGGCACGTGGACGGTGACGGACCGAGGATAAGTGGGAGGTGTCGCACCGCTGATCCCTTCGGAAGTCGGAAGGACGTTGACTGACAGGACGACGGCAACTTGCTGATGGCTCCGCTCATGCGTAATGACCAATGCCAGGACTAGGGCTATCGCAGCCGCCACGACGAGCGCGACCACGATGGCTGTGCGATGGCTCCTGCGTGAAGGCTTGTTGTCCGTCTGAAGCTGCTTGTGTTCAACGGGTGTTCTGGCAGGTTCCCGCCCGTCGTTTAGCAGGAGCGCATCACCCGTAGTCGCCACGACGGGTGCGCCGCACCTCGCACAGAAACGGTCGCCATCGCTGAGGCGGTTGCCACAACTCGTGCAGAAAGGCATGCGGTCCTCTACTACTCCGTTCGGATTGGCGCGAGCCTACTCTACGCCAATGAATCGGCACCGTCCTGCTTCATCTTGAACGTAGATTAGCGGGGCGTTTACAGGCCTGTCTAGCGCTGCGGTTCGACCGTCCCAGCACCTGTTGGTGCATGCCGATGCGCTTCCATTCTGGAGGGGTCGGTTTCTCGGCAGTACCCTTCCGACGCGGTTGTGCCGCTTGAGCAGTGTGCCTGCCTGCCGCGTCACATGACCCGCAATTGCGCTTTCCCGACTACGCTGTGACCGTTGCCCGCCAGGTCTTTGCCATAAACGCGAATGTGGTAGGTGCCCTGGGGTAGCCGCAAGTCTGCTTTATCCACCACCAGCCAGCGAGGTTCTCACCGTAGCCCCGCGACGAGCGCTTCGGGACGTGCCCGCTCTTGGTCGTGATTGTGACCACGGTGGTCACCTGCCGACTGAGCTTGTCGCGGACCTTGAAGTAGATGCGGCAGGACTTGCCGTATTTGACGGTGGCGTTCTGCGCCGCGCACACGGGACCCAACGTGTCGATCTTCACCTGGTCAGTGTGCAGCACCTCGACGTTACCGTCGTTGTCGACCGAGCGATAAAGCACGATGTGCCTGCCATCGTCTGAGTGGTTGGTTGGGGCCGCGATCGTAACCGCGGTGCCGCGTTGCCAGCCTGTTCGGTCCACGGCGAATTGCGGTGTAAGCAACCCCTGAGCCACCGTCCGCGCCCGAGAAGCTCACGGTTACCGGGAAGCGGTGCCAGCTGTTATTGGCCCCGGCCACAGTCGCGCTTGGCGGGGTGAGCTCCGTCGAGCCGGCGGTCAAGGGCTTGAGACGGACGTTTGCGTCCGTGAGGTTCTGCCAGTCACTGCCGTTGCAGCTAAATCCGTTGCACCCCAACGGGTTACACCGAGGATCGGCCTGAGGACCCCACTTCTGGCCGAGATCTGAGCGCCCGTACCGGTGCAGCCTGTGTCTCCCTGGGCCACTGGACATCGCCGGCGCCGCCTGTTCGAGCGTTCGCGTAACCCCATTGCAAGCGCTCGAGAGGGCGAGGTAGGGCTCTTGGCAGGCGCTGTTTCGGGTGTGACTGCCCTGTGCTGCGCCGGTAAACCGGCAGCGCTGCCAAGAGAGCACCTGCAAGAGGGCCAGTCTTTTGCGCACGGCATTACGTACAGACCTGTGCGGAGAGGGATCGTGGTACCATGGGCGCGTCGACTTGGGGGGACCGTGCCTGCGCCCAGCACGCCAAACCTTCTGTTCGGTAACCCGGATGATATCCGCGCGAAGGCCGACCAACTTGTGGAGCTCGTGCGGCTCGGCCCCGGCGCGCGGGGCCTTGGCCCCGAAGAGTGGGAGGGCTGGCTCGGCCCGGCGATGCTTTTCAAGGCTGCCGGGACACTCGAAAGCATGATCCTACTTATGTCTGCTCGGGGAACCGTCGACGCGATGAGCCTTTTACGCACGCTCTTCGAGAACACGGTGACATTCTCATGGATTGCGATCAGCCCAAACGACCGAGTGACGGTATGGTCTCGGACGTCCTACCACTGGGAGCTGCAGGAGCACCTGGATTGGGAGAAGGCTGGCCGCGGACTGAGAACCCCCGCAGAGGTGGAGGAGTTGCGGATTCAGGCTGGGAGCAAGTCGGACCGCCTGCCGGGCGTGGCGACGATGGCGGCGGAAGCCGATCAGCACTGGGGTGAGTCGGTGCCGGGGTGGAACCCGACTTCCGCCGCATCCGATCCGGGCGTGTTCTCGTCACTGCGTGGGCTGTACCGCTACATTTACCACCGCGGCAGCGCGACCGTCCACTCTCGCGCTCCTGGATTGGATCCGTTCGTCACATTTGACGGGGATAGGGTGAAAGTGCACGCCGAGAAACCGACCAGCGACTTCCTTCCCTACGAGCTTGGTCTGTACACGCTCGCCTTCGCGATCATGGCCTCGGAACAGAGCCTGGGGTGGCCATCGTGGAGAGTAGCGGCGCGGATATTGGAGCGTGAGGCGGCCATCTTCGGGTCCGAGTCGCATGACGAGAGTGGAGCTGCCTCGCCTGGTCCAGCGTCCGGTACGTCTGGCTCTCTGGCTTAAGATGCCGGATCGCTGGCCTGTGGCCTCGGCGGCTGCTTATCCGTCGGCAGCGTGTCGGTAGCGGCGCCTTGTGCGTCATGATCTACGGGCGCACATAATAGCTAGTCCGGTGGGTTCCTGCTTCGTGATCAAACGCACTTTCATCAATCTAGTCCTCAACCTTTTCGGCATTCACGTAGCCCTCGCCGCGGCACTTCCAGCAGTCGGCATGTGGTGGGAACCTCGTGGAAGCAGCCGGAGGGTGATGCTGCCTCGAGCGACTCTCGTCACGCGCAGTGATCGATTGTCACGGGTCAGCGTCTGAGGCCATGAACTTCCTTGAGCGCCCGGCTAGCGTCTCTGCCGAAGCGCAAAGCGATGCTTGAAGTCAATCGACGACTGCAGCCGAAGGGCGCTCTCGTCGGTGAACTCGAAGCATCCAGTCGGGCGTCCTGAGGGTCCTGCTGGTTGCTGCCACCAGAGTGATAAGATTTGCGGCCGAAACGTGAATGTCACACTGTGAGCGCTGCTGCGCGGCGCAGCTGGGCATCCTCGCGAGCATCTAGAGCATATGGGGAGTGACTGTTTGCCACCGCGAAGGGATCACCTCACTGAGTCTCGCCTGACGACGCCGACTCCACGCTTGGCCGGGCAGGGAGCTATGCTCCAGGAGTTGCTGGCGGTTGCTCCATTCCTGCATCCCGACACGGCACGGGAAGATGCCCGCCGGCTCATTGTTGACGAGAACACCCTCAGGCGCAAAAGCATTAGTGCACGCACCTGGGTCTTCAAGAAGCTTGGGCTGCGCTATTACCCACAAACGGCTCCCCAAGCTACCGCACGCTTCGTTACGGCCGTGCAGTCGCAGAGCGATCCCGCGCAGCTCGCCCTGACCGCGTATGTGATGATCAGCTGGCAGGACGCGCTCGTGTATCTGCTCGGTAGTGAATGGCTCGTTCAGAAGCTGCGCATTCCGGGCTATGCGGTCAGCACTCAGGAGATACTCGATGAGCTTGAGCGGCTAGGGCGAAGGAGGGCTCCCGTCATCAGCGCGTGGAGCCATACCACCAAACAGAGCATCGCCACTCACTATTTGGGGCTGCTTCGCGACTGCGGTTTCGCCACTGGCAGTCGCCGCAAGGAGCTGCGCTCACCCTACGTCGCGCCATCGGTTGTCCTATTCGGTACGCAACTCATCATGGGCGGTGGGGAGCCTGCCGCCGCCGTGCCCGAGCACGCTCTGTTCAGGGTGCTCGGGCTCACGCCGGCGGACGTCATTGATGCGCTCACCGAACTACGTGCCGAAGGTCGCATCGTCTTCGCGGTGCAGGGTAACGTCACGCACATCGCTCTCAAGGAGGCTCACGCCGGCTGATGTCGATCGTCGACGACAAGCTCCAGGCCTTGCGCACGGCCCTGTTCTCACGGCAGCGCAAGGGCGGTGCCATCTTGTTGATCTATCCGCCAGCCGACGAGCGCGAGTTCCGGCGCAAGTACGACGAGGTCATTCAGGAGCTGGACGTGCGTCGCGTCCCCACGGAGGTCGTTAACTTGCGCCTGCTTGTGTTCGAGGCGTTGGAGGAGAAGGGCCTGCTCGAGCGCGTACTCAAGCTTGACGCCGAGGGCTCCGCCGACGCCGCCAGATCGCTCGCCAACCTAACCCAGCGAGAGGCCGAGCGGCGTGTGCTGACGGTGGCCGAGCGATCGCCTGAAGCGGTCATCATGTGCACGCACACCGCCGCTCTCTTTCCATGGATCAGCTACTCCGCCCTTCTCGATGCGGTCGAGAATGTCGTGCAGAACACGCTCGTTGTCCCGTTCCCGGGCACCGAGAGCGGTCCCGCCCTGCACTTCCTGGGCGTCAAGGATGGCTACAACTACCGAGCCGCGAGGATCTGAGATGACTACAGCTAGCGAGCCCACCACCACTGTCCGGGAGGTCCTCGCCCGCGACCTGGGCCAGAAGATCGAATCGGTGGTGAAAGTCTACGACAAGTCGCACTTGGCAGAAGATCTGCGCGACTTCGTCATCACTGACTCCTTGGCAAACGAAATGCGCAAGTTCCTGGACAGCTTCACCGAGAGCCTGCGGAGGCGCATCCAGGGCGGCGACCCTGGTGACGGCATCGCGGTCTGGCTGTGGGGCTTCTTCGGCAGCGGCAAGAGTCACGTCGCCAAGGTGCTGGGCCACCTGCTGGAGAACGGCGTTGTCGACACTGCCACCGGCTCGCACGCCATCGACCTCTTCAGCCCTCACCTCGAAGACCCATCACTGCCGGGGGGTAACGACCTGCGTGGTGCGCTCTTGCAGATTCGCGAGCACGCCTGGTGCGAGACCATCGCCTTTGAGATCAAGTCGAAGCTGGACATGGCCAATCCGAACTCGGTCACGGAGATCTGCCTACGTACGTTCTACGAGTCGCTCGGGCTCTCCGGGACGGTTTGGCTTGCCCGTCTCGAGCGTAAGATGCAGCAGGAGGGCAAGTACGACGCCTTCGTCCACGCCTATCGCGAGCAGAACGGGCGCGAGTGGTCGGTTGATCGTTCGGAACACGGCTTCTACCTCGACGAGATCCGCGCCGCGCTCGCCGCGGCGCGCGGCTCGACGATCGAAGCGGCAGCGGAGCTTCTCAACGTCTACCAGCGCGACCACAACACCGTGACACCAGAGGGCGCCGCGAAGGAGTTCGCCGGCTATCTCAAGAGTCGAGAGGAGGAGGTCGCGCCGCGCGAGCCGCACCTCGTGTTCGTCATCGATGAGATGGGACAGTTCGTCGGTGACAGCTCGGAGAAGATCGAGGAGCTGCGCGCGATCGTCGAGCAGTGCGGTGTAGTGGGCAAAGGGCGCGTGTGGTTCATCTGCACATCCCAGGAAGCGCTGGACCAGGTGCTCGACCGCGCCGGCCTCAAACTGGCGCAGCTCGGCAAGCTCGACGCCCGGTTTGCTACCAAGATGAAGCTAACGAGTGAAGACGTGCAGCGCGTCGTCGAAGAGCGGCTTCTGCGCAAGCGCGAGGCCAAGGAGCCGCTGCTTCAAGCGCTGTACGACAAGCGCGAGGGGGCGGTCGCTGACCTCTGTGCTCTCAACATCGAGCGGAGGCTCGCGACCGTGAACCGCGAGCGCTTCGTGAACGCCTATCCGTTCCTGCCGTTGACCATGCCGCTCGTGCAGGAGCTGTTCACCGCGATGCGCGGCTTCAAGCTTTCAGGTGGCGAGCGGAGCATGATCGACGTCGCCCAAGGCTCGTTGTTGGCGCTCGCCGATCGGGCGCTCGGTGAGGTCGTTCCGCTCGACATGGTTTTCGACCAAGAGACCGACGAGCTGAGCGCCGGAGACTATCTGGGGACAGCTGGCATCAAGATGATCAATGACGCCGACCGTCAGGTGCTGGATACGCCGGTTCCGCCCAGTCGGATTCTTAAGGCGTTGTGGCTCATCTCGCGGGTCGAGTGGGTGCCCAAGACCCCGGAGGTCTTGGCTCGCCTCCTGGCCTCGAGCCTCGATACCGACGTGCCGAGCTTGCGGAACGATGTCGAGGCCACCTTGAAGCGCCTTCACGAGAGCGGCATGGTCGGCCGCGACGAGGCCGCTGGCCAGTACAAGTACCTGAGCGAGGCAGAGCGCGGAGTCGAGGCCGACATCAGCGAAACAGTCGCCACCTATGGGATCGGTGTTGCCAAGCGGCGCGCTCTGCAACTGCTCAAAGAGCGTGTGTTCAAGGGGGCGAACCTTCACAACTTCCGAGCGCCGTTCGGCAAGAAGGGTGCGGTCTCGTTTGCGGTCAAGCTCGACGGCGAGGTCCTCTCAGGCACTGGCGAGATCACCCTCGAGATCACAAGCCCGCTGGGCGGGACGACGCCCGAGTCGATCGAGAAGGACAACCTTGCCGGCGGCGTGAAGGGCCGTACCGTGTGGTGGTTCGCGGCGAGCCAGGGGCTCGATGACCTCACGGCGATGCTCAAGCGCATCGAGGCGCTGGAGCGCGTTCCCCAGCAGGACAAGTGGCGCAACGACCGCAGCGATGAGACGGTCAAGATCCTCAAAGAGAAGGAGAAGGAGTGCGCTGGTCTCGAGCGTGAGGCGACCCGCCGGCTCGAGGAGGCCCTGAAGAAGGGTTCGATCCACGCGAGCGGCGACGCACGCGACCTTGACGGCTCGCGCGACATCCGCGGCATCATCGAGGATGCCGTCACGGGAGCGGCGCGGCACCTCTTCACGATGTTCCCGGTCGCCGATAGGGACTTCGACGAGGCAAACATCCCCAAGTACTTGAAGCCGTCCATCAGCAAACCGCAGACCCTGGATCCGGAACTCGAGCTCTTCGATGCAAACGGGCAGCTCCACCGCAACGGCGCCCTGGTGTCGACCATGTTCGACCTTCTTCGGGCTCGGAAGGATGAAGGCAAGTCGGTCGACGGCAAGGCGATCGCCGACGAGTTGGCGGCGATTCCGTACGGCTGGCCGAACGGCCTGGTGCGGCTGCTGCTGGCGGCCATGTTCCGCGGGCAGGCCGTGTACCTGGAGTCGCCCGACTCCGACCGGCCCATCTACGAGCTTGGCGTCCCAGGTGTTGAAGGCTTGTTCACGAAGACCCACAAGTTCAATGCCACGCGCTTCAACCCCAATGTCGGCGGTCTCACGCCGGACGAAGTCAAGACGGCCCGTGAGCTGCTTATCGGCCTCGGCGAATCGAGCGTGCCCGACACGCCTCACGGCCTGGCCGAGCGCATCAGCCAGGTTGGGTCGCGGCTCAAGACGTCTGCCGTCAAGGTCGGCGAGCGCGTCGAGCTTACGGGCCTGCCTGTGCTCGACACGTACCGTGGCGTCGAGGGCACCGTCGATGCAGCCTCGACGTTGGCCGACCCCTCGGCGCGTGTGCGGCAGTTCATCGCCGACGTCGAGCGCTGGCGCGAGGCGGCCACCTTCCTGCGCGAGTTCGACAGCTTCATCGACGCGAAGCTCGACGCGAAGTTCTCCGACTACAGGTCGATCGTCGGCTTCGCGCGCCAGGCGCCGGAGGTTGCCGCGGGTGACGAAGGTGCTGCCGCCGCGAAGGCCCTCGAGGACTGGGACGCCGTCATCGCCGAGCGTGATGTGGTGGGCAAATGGAAGGCGCTCGCCCAGGCGGCCGAGAAGGTGGTCGCGCGCTACCGCGAGGTCTACAGCGCCGAGGCGACCACGTGCGCGGAGGCTGTCGCCGCGCTGCGCGACGAGATCTCCTTGTCAAGAGCATTTACCGACCTCGAGCCTGCCGGGCGGCAGAGAGTGATGGACGAATTCTTCGGTTCGTCGGGGCCGCTGAGGGGTCTGGATGAAGTCGACGTCTCGACGCTTGAGGGGCTGAGGCGCGCATCAGAGGCGCGCAAGATCACGGACCTGCAGACGCTGCGCCTAGCCCTGCCGTCGTACCGTGCGCGGATCCTTAAGGCGTGCGATGGTGAACGGCTCGCGCAGGCCGGTGATGCGGGCGTTCCTGCGTCCAAGGTCGCACGCATGGGCCTCGCGGCCAAGGTCAATGGCAAGCGCATCGCCAGCCTCGAGGAGTTCGATGCGTTCTGGGCAGAGCTCGGCTCCGAAGTGCGCGGCGAGATCGAGGCCAAACTGAACGATTCCGACGAAGTCGTGCTGGAAGGCTGATGGACTGCGACGCGACCACCCCAGACAACGGCCTCTCCGACGAGGTCAAGCGCCAGCTCAAGTCGATCGTCCTCGAGTTGCGCCACCTCTTTGAGGACGACCTCGCCGTGGGCTTCAAACGTCTCGGCATCGACACCGAGAAGGGCAGGGTCGCTGAGGCCGATTCGCTCTCTCACCTAACGCACGACGAGCGCGACGTACGCCGCGTGCTCGACGCCGTGCTCGCCAAAGAGGCGGCGATGACGAAGGACGTGCCCGAGGCCATCCGCGCCTTGCTGCGCGAGGCTGCCTACACGCACCTCAACCGCCTCATCGGCCTCAAGTGCCTCGAGCTGCGTGGCCACTTATCAATCGACGGCGAGCGCACCGAGGTCATCACCCCGCGTAGCGAGTACGCGGACCTTCCAAGGTATTTGTGGACATTGCGCTCGCGCGAGGCGCGTCTAGTGGGCGACCCAGAGCTCCTGTGGCGGCGTGGTTTGCAGCGCGCCTGTGAGGTCGCGAGCGCCGAGCTTGGCGTGCTGTTCGACCCCGACGACCCGTACGCCCAGGTCTGGCCGTCGCACGCTGCGCTCATGCACGCCGTCGAGACGCTGACCGAGCTGCCCGAGAGCGCGTTCCGCGCCGACGAGCTCCTGGGGTGGGTCTACCAGTACTTCCAGAGCGAAGAGAAGGACCGGGTCTTCGAAGAGGTCCGCACCAAGAAGAAGAAGATTGCCTGGGCTGACATCGTGCCGGTCACCCAGCTCTACACCGAGCGCTACATGGTCGACTTCCTGCTGCAGAACTCGCTCGGCGCGCGCTGGATGGAGATGTATCCGGACTCCACGGCCAAGGAGGCCTGGCCCTACTACGTCGAGCCGGCAACGCCCCACTCCAGAGAGCGGCAGCCGGTCAAGGAATGGACCATCCTCGACCCCTGCTGTGGCTCGGGGCATTTCCTTGTGGTGGCCTTCGACTTGCTCGTCCAACTGTACGCGGAAGAGCGTGCGCTCGCCGAGCGAGGGGTCGTGCCGGCCGACTGGGCTGTGCCCGAGGAGGAGGTTGCGCGTATGATCCTCGAGCGCAACCTGCACGGCATTGACATCGACCCCCGTGCCGTACAGCTCTCGGCCCTTGCGCTCTACCTGAAGGCCAAGGAGCACGGCCTCGTTGGTACTCCCACGATGAACCTCGTGATTGCCGACTGCGTGCTGCAGCGCGGCGAGCACTACCAGGCGCTACTCAATGCATACAGTGACGACCCTGCAGCCACCGAGGCCATCAAGGCCATCTGGAGCGCCCTTGAGAACGTCCGCGAACTCGGAAGCCTGGTGCGTATTGAGGAGGAGGTCGAGGCGGCAGTCACCAAGACGCGCAAGCGGGTGGCAGGGAGCTTCGCGGACCTCGATACCGACTGGGCGGTCTATACGGCCGAGCTGATCGCTCGCTTGCGAGATGCCTTCGGCGTCGAGACGTCGAGCCGCGACGAACGTCTGCGCCTCTTCGGCGCTGAGGCGACGAAAGGTCTGGGTCTGTTCGAGCTGCTGAGCGGGCGCTACGACGTTGTTTGTACCAACCCTCCGTATATGGGCGTTGGGAACATGGGCCCCGCACTCAAGGAGTATGTACGTGCCAACTACGAGCCTGGCCGTCGCGATCTCTATGCAGCATTTGTGGTGCGCTGTTGGTCCCTGAGCAGCCCTGACGGCCATGTCGCGATGGTCACGCAGCAGAGCTGGATGTTCCTGTCGAGATTCGAACCCATTCGACGGCAGGACGGCCCACTTAGTTCGCGGGTTTTCGGGGGACTGCTGCAGTCGTCACGCATTGCTGTCCTTGCGCATCTGGGCGCACGGGCGTTTGATGAGCTCAGTGGGGAGATCGTCAACGTGGCACTGCTCGTCTGTCAGCGGAGCACCCCGAGTTCGAATTGGCGGTTTCGAGTAGTCCGTGCAACTGACGGCGATTCCGGCGCGCGAAAGAGGGACGCACTGGTAGAGTGCACCGCGTCGAGTCCTCATGTAAGCTCTCGCATGTTCACGGTGAGTCAGGCCGAACTACTATCTCTGCCGGGTGGGCCTCTTCTCTACCACTTGCCGGATGGACTTCTAGCCACGTTCATCAACAGTCGGCGCGTCAAGGATGCGCTGACTGTTCGTGAGGGCCTGCACACGTCCAACTCGGACAGATTCGTGCGTTTTGCCTGGGAGTGCGCATGGCCCAACGCGAGGTGGTTCCCGCTGGCCAAAGGTGGCGGCTATTCACGATGGGCTGGCTACGAACACTGGGTCGTGGACTGGGAGAACAACGGCGAGCGTATCAAGGCAACTGGAGAAGCAATCATCCCAAGCGAGAAGCTGTACTTCACCGTGGGACTCACCTACTCACTGATAGGCCAAGGCGTTTTCTCCGTGCGACGTCTCGCTGATTCCGTCTTCGATTCGGCGGGTCACGGTGTGTTTGCTGAGTCACAAGAGGTTCTGATGGTGGCTGCTGGCGTTATGAATTCGCACCCGTTCACCCTGTTCGTTCGCTCTCTTTCGCCTACCTTGCGGTTCAACAAGGGATACGTCGAGAACACACCCGTTCCAGAGCTCCTTGGTCAAGGCTCGTCGATTGCTAGCTACTCGGCCTGGTGCATTGAGGCGAAGGCGCAGTTGTGCTCGCGGGACTTGACACAGCGTTCCTTCTACTGCACTGCGCTCGAGGGAAGGGGGCTGGGCAGTCCGGAAATGTGGCCTATGGACGATATCTTGACGGCGGCGTTACTGCACGCCGTTGAGGGCGCAATTGAGACGGACGTCGCCGCCGCCTACGAGCTCTCTGTCGAAGATCTCGACGTCGTCCGCCGTGAGACCGGTTGGCCGGTCGGATGGTATCCGCTGCTTGTCGGCTACGACCTGATTCCTGAGGTGTCAAGTCGTCTGCCTGCGACGCCGGGTGGGCTGCATAACCATATAGCGAGGCACGAAAGGCGGACGATGCTTGCTGGCGAGCTGGAAGACTTGAGGGCTCGGTTGCGGCATGCGTACGTCGCTGGTCCTGGGGCGACAGACTCATCGGCGGAAAGGGCTGCAGCCGACAGCGAAGACGGACTTGAGGTCGGCGCGTTCATCCCCTTACCTCCCGATACGTTTCTCGAGGAGCTCTCGCGTGAAGCGGAGACTCATCCGATTTCCGTCTACTGGCTGCTCAAGGAACTGATCGCGAAGGAAGGCCTAGTGTGTCCGCCAGAGACCAAGCGCTATGCTGAGGACTGGCTCTCGGTCAAGCTTCTGCGCATGCTCGGCCACCGCTGGCCGATGCAGAGTCAGAATGAGGCGGCGGAGGGCAAGCCATTCATGGATCCGAAGTGGGTTGACGCTGATGGTGTTGTCGCCCTTACGGCCGGCATGGGAGAAGAGGCGCTAGACGAGCGCTTCCGCCGCTTTTTTGACGCCGAGTTCGGTGTGGACAAGGGCCACGACGTCGAGCAGCAACTCGCGCAGGCGCTGGGCTGGAAGCGTGGAACCGAGTGGGGCAAGCAGAAGCCCTTGAGCTTAGAGCGGTGGTTCGAGCGTGACTTCTTCAAACGTCACGTCACGCAGTTCAAGCGGAGGCCTATCGCTTGGCACCTGCGCAGTCCCAAAGGGACAGTCAACGTCATTGTCTACTACCAGAAGTTCAATCGGGATCGCCTAGCATTGCTGCGCGCTCGGTACATCGAGAACCTACGGCGTGACCTGGCAGGAGAGCTCGAAGCGGCGAACAGAAAAGGCTTCGATGACCCTGCCAACTTGGCACGCATCGAGCAGCTCGAGGGACGTCTCGCGGACCTGAGCGCGTTCGACGCGAAGCTCGCCGAACTGCAGGAGGGCCGCACGCGCGAGGCGCGCATCTGGTGCCCCTGGAAGACCCCTGAGGAGCAGCCGCATGGCTGGGACCCGGACATCAACGACGGTGTGCGCGTGAACATCGCTCCGGTGCAGCGCCTCGGCCTGTTAGCCGCCGACGTGCTCAACAAGAAGGACCTGAACAGCCTCCTCGCGCCGGAGGCGAGAGCGTGATCCTCGACTGGCTCATCGGCGAGTTCCGCGACCTCTTCGCTCATGATCCTGAGGTGCGGGTGCTGCTCTGGTTCGACGCAAAGGCGGAATTTGGCGGCTTGCTGCCCAAAGTAGAGCAGGCCGCTGCCGACGCCGGACTCGTGCTTCTGGCACTCAACCCCCAGGACGGCCACGGCCCGCTGTGGATGAAGTGGGCCGTGGAGGCCGGCCCGGGAGCCGACAAGAGGGTTGTGCTCTGGCTCCCGTACTCACGCGATGCCCTCGTGGACGGCTCTCCCGATGGCCTGCGTCTTGAGCTGCTCCTCGAGTACCGGTACTCCGGCCTCGAATGGCGCATCGACGGCAAGCCGCCGACGCTGTTCACGTTCCTCAAGAAGCATGGCGTTCCGCTGCCCGCGAAGCAGAGCGAACAGGTCCCGCTGTGGAAAGGCGGCGCCGACTCGCCGCTGGCACGCTACGTGAGGAAGCACGCCGGGCGCGGCCAGACGTTCTGGCAGTCGCGTACGCTCTCTCTTGCTGTCGTGCAGGAGGGCATCGTCGGCAGCGTTGAGGATCGGCTACTGCGCTTCCTGGCCGATCCCGATGGCGAGCTCGCCGTCATGCGCACCGAGGGCATCGTTGGGGACTTCGCGTCGCAGCTGGCGAGCGAGCTTGCCGACGCAGAAGGCATAGAGGAGGACGCGAAAGCTTGGTCGGAGGCTTTCGTCGTCGGCTTGATCTTGCTCGAGGTGTTCGAGACCACGGGCGAGCCCGAGGACTTCCCGTTTCTCTCCAAGCTGCCGCCAGCGCAGCGCCGCGAACGGCAGCTCAAGTTCTTGCGGCGCTGGATGCGCGACGCCGAGTACCTGCCGAAGTATCGCGAGTGGGCGCTCGCGGTCGAACCATCGATCGACTTAGTGGGGTGGGCTCGCGGTCGAGAGGGTCGACCCCAGTCGCTAAGAGCGCTTGTGCGCGACCGTTGGTCCGCCTTTCTCGCCGGTCTGCAAAGCGCAGGTCCCGACGAGGCCGGTCAGCACCTCTACCTGCAAGAGCACAAGACGACGCTCGTCGAGGAGTCCAAAGGCTTCTGGGCCCACGACAAGGACGACGTGCCTGGCTGGCGTCTCGCGGCCGATCTCGCCGATTTGGCCGATGCGTCGGTTCAGGCCCGCAACGTGGCCGCGTCCAGGCATGATCCCAAGAGCCTCGTGGACTCGTATGCGGGTCACTGGCACCAGATCGACGTCGCTCACTGGAATCTCTTGGCTACCGCCAACCAGTTGGACGACATGGAGGTCATGGCCCGCGTCGGCGACCGCTTCTACTTCGAGTACCTGCAGTGCACCGGTCAGGCCTTCTACGACTCGTTCCGCGACGGAGGCGTATGGCCGCCGGAAGGCTGTCGGGGTGCGCGTGAATTAGTCGCTGCGCTGTACTCACCACCCCCAGTCGGCGCCAAGAAGGCCGTCCTCGTTGTTGATGCCCTGCAGTATGGGCTAGGCAAGAAGCTGGCCGACGCGTTCGATGATGCTGTGGTAGACCCTGTGATCGCCGACCTGCCGTCCGAGACCTGGGTCGGCATGTCGGCCCTGGTGCCCGGCTATGACGCGGAGCTCCAGGTCGATGGCGGCCACAAGCTGGTCTCGGCTGCTGCAGGAGGGGACCTCTGCTTCTCCCAGTACCGCAAGAAGCTGGTCGCTGCAGCCGGCGCGGGCGCCTTGCCTCCCGGTGCCGGTGGCAAGCCTAGGGACCAGATCTCTAACGTGCGCGATTTCACGGAGCCGCCGGCTCACCTGCCGGACCTTCTCGTGCTTTTTGACCGGGAGATCGATGAGGCCGGCCACAGCATGGGCCGTGAAGTCATTCATCAGTTCGATCAGACGCTAGAGTCCACGAGAAAGGCCATTCGTCGTCTTCAGAGCTGGGGCTACGCCGAGATCCACGTGGTCACCGACCATGGCTTTGTACTCCTGAACTCCAGCGATGCCGTCCAGAAGATGGATGTCGACGAGGGCGCCTTCGTCGACCGCGGGGCGCGCTGGGGCATCCTTGCGAAAGACGCCTTCGTGCCGACTGCCGTCGTCCCGTTCGCTCTCGACCTGCGGTGGTCTGTTGCCGTGCCGCCGGGCATTCGCAGCTTCGCCAAGCCGAGCAGTGAGTTCTTCCACGGCGGCGCCACGCTGCAAGAGGTCGTGATTCCGCACATCGTCATCAAGGCAGCCTCGGGACGGGTACTGCGCATGAAGGTGCAGGCACTGCTGCCGCTGGTCGAGATCGTGACGATGACCGTGAAGGTCGAGCTGAGACCCGTGCGACCCGATGACCAGAACCTGCTCGACACCGTGCAGGGTGCGAGCGTCCGCGTGTTCCTGGGCGAACTCGATGCGCCGCGCTCGAGTGAGAAGATCGTGGAGTTTGATGCCGACGCGACTGAGCCGGTGTCGGTCACGCTGTTTCTGAACCGCGAGCCGGCGATCCCCCAGGGGAGCGAGATCCCCCTGCAGGTGATCGACGTCGACACTGGCGAATCGTATACGACGGGGCTCTTTGTGCGCGCTGCGCGGGACCTGGGCTAGGAAGGTGAGCTGATGAGCGAGTCTGAAGCGATCGTGCTCGACTCTATCGACGAGAAAGCGGCGCAAGTGTTTCCGGGCCTGACCGTACGCAAAGATCTGCTGCGCCGCGTGCGCAGTGCCTACAGCGTGCCGATGTTCGTCATCGAGTTCCTGCTCGGCAAGTACTGTGCCAGTACCGATCCCCAGGTCATCGAAGAGGGGCTCGACTACGTTCGTAACATCCTGCGCGACAAGTACGTCAAGCCCGACGAGCGCGAGATGGTCAAGGCAAAGATCAAGGAGAGCGCTACTTACGAGATCATCGACAAGGTCAAGGTGCGCCTGGTCGAGACCCACGACAAGTATTGGGCCGAGCTCGCCAACATCAATCTTGACTTCGTCAACATTGACGACAGCGAGATTCGTAAGCACGAGCGGCTGCTACAGGGCGGCGTCTGGGCCGAGGTCAAGCTGCGCTACGACGAGACACTCGTCTTCAAGGGGCAGGTGCGTCCGTTCGTGATCGACGAGATCAGGCCCATCCAGGTGTCAGGCCTCGGGGTGAAGAAGCTGCGCGAGGCTCGGGCGGCGTTCACCCGCGATGAGTGGATCGATTTCCTCATGCGCAGCCTCGGCTTGGAGCCGACGCATGAGTACTTCACGCTGCGGCGCAAGATGCTCTACCTTTCGCGGCTCATTCCGCTGATTGAGAAGAACTTCAACCTCATCGAGCTTGGCCCGCGCGGCACCGGCAAGAGCTTCGTATACCAGCAGGTGAGCCCGTACTGCCACCTCGTATCGGGCGGGCAGACCACCGTGGCGCAAATGTTCGTGAACCTGGCGAGCGGCCAACGTGGACTCGTCTGCCTGTGGGACACGGTCGCCTTTGACGAGGCGGCCGGGATCCGCTTCCCCGACAAGAACGGCATCAACATCATGAAGGGCTACATGGAGGACGGGAACTTCTCGCGCGGCGCCGACATGATCACCGCCGAAGGGTCCATCGTCTTCGTCGGCAACCTCGACGGTGACATAGAGACGATCCTGCGCACGTCCAACCTGTTCTACCCCCTGCCCAAGGAGATGGACGCCGCCTTCTACGATCGTCTGCACTTCTTCCTGCCGGGCTGGGAGTTGGGCAAAACCCGCGACGAGTACTACACCAACCACTTCGGCTTGGTGAGCGACTACCTGGCCGAGGTCATGCGCGTGCTGCGCAAGGAGAGCTACACCGACTTGCCCGAACGCTACTTCAAGTTCGGTCCCCACCTGAGCGGCCGCGATCAGAAGGCAACACGCAAGACCGTCAGCGGCCTCATCAAGCTGCTGCACCCTGACGGCCAGGTGACTAAGGAAGAGGTCGAGGAGTACATGGTCTTCGGCATGGAGATGCGCCGGCGCGTCAAGGAGCAGCTGCGCAAGATCGCCGGCGTCGAGTACTGGGACGTCAACTTCTCCTACCGCGACCTTGAGACCGGCAAGGAGCAACTGGTTCCGGTGCCGGAGATGGGCGGCGGGCAGATCATCGAGCCCGGGCCGTTGGCACCTGGCTCGATCTACACGATCGGCAAGGACGTGGAAACGGGCAAGCTCGCGCTCTTTCGGCTCGAGGTGCAGATGACGTCTGGGTCCGGGCGCATCATCCCGCTTGGCAACCTGTCGAGAACGATGAAAGAGGCCATCAAGACGGCCGATGCCTACCTCAAAGCTCACGTGAAAGACCTGGGGATCACGAAGGACATCAAGTCCTACGACTACAGCATCCAGGCGGTCAACTTGAGCCAGGCCAAGGAGGGCGCCGAGACGGCCGCCGCTTTCTACATCGCACTAGTCTCAGCGCTGATCGAGAAGCCGCTACGCGAGCAGCTCGTCGTGCTCGGCGAGATGAGCGTGCAGGGCATGCTCGTCAAGGTCGCCAACCTCACCGAGCGGCTACAGCTGGCCCTCGAGAGCGGCGCCAAGTATGCCCTGGTGCCCAGCGAGAACAAGCGCGACCTTGCCGACGTGCCCGACGAGGTGCTGAACAAGCTGCAGGTGAGCTTCTACACGGACCCGACGAACGCGGCAATTCGCGCGATGGGGTTGGAATGACCGGCACAGCGAAGGCAGAGTATCGTGGCTGCCAGTGCATCTCACGGCCCAGGGTGACTAGCTCAGCGGTCGGATGCCACAGGAAGGCCGTTGAGTGCCCGCGAGGGTTGCGGCAGGGTTACACAGGCGCTCTGGCCTGCCAAGCGCCCCGGCACGTCCGTGTGGCCACAGTCGCGGCCTGGGCTCGGATGTGAGGATGCTCACTCGCCTCCCCTGTGCAGATATCTGCACAGGGTCTGCCGCCGATTCAGCCAAAACCGCGAATATGGCGCACACAGGCCGTCTGCCGCGTTTGACCCGCGCCTGGCACTACGTAGTCGCCTGAGGCAGCCGCACCGTGCCCTGCCTGCCCCCCCTGCGACCCGGCGGCGAGCCTGGCCGCACCGACCACGGACGTGAAGAGACTCGCCGCCTTGGGGACACGGCAGGCCCTGGCGCTCGGGCTCGGGCAGACCACCCGGGGAGCCCGAGCCTCTTTATGCTACGCCTGTTCGACCTTCACGCTGGGGAAGGCCTCGGCGAAGTCGGCGCGCCGCTCGGTCAGGCCTTCGTAGAACTCTATCCCCTCGTTCCGGCCGGCGGAGCCACCTTGTGGCCCTCCAGCTGACGGCGTAGCATTACCTCGGGCCAGCCGCGTTTCCCCCCAAGGAGAGCGCCGGCCCTTTCTGCATGTCTTTCTGCCCCAGATTCCCGATGGGTTGCATGGATCCGGTCACTTCATAGGCGCCTCCGAGTCTTCCTGGGAGCGGCGACAGACCGCCGCCCTCTGCTGCCAACAATCTGCCAACAACGGGTATGTGGCGGGGTAGTCTGTCATGCGTGGCCATGTGGCTAGGTGTAGTTCGTTTTGAGCGTGCAGGCGTGATCTCATGAGACTCAAAATCCGGTCCCGTTCACGCGGGGTGGGGGTTCGATTCCCCCCTTCGGCACCACTCCATCGCTGGGCATTCTGAAGGGGCCAGGCATTCAGGCACCTCGTGCCGTCTCAGTGTTTCCCGTGCTAGTCTGGTAGCGCGCTGACCGTGAGCAGGGCTCGGCCCTTAAAGCTCAGTGTCTGCGCCGCGAAACACGCTGCGAAAGGTATGAGAGTGGACGAGACTCAGCTACGCACGCTCCTCGAGGCTGTGCGCGAAGGGACGGTCGAGATCGAAACTGCGCTCGAACGGCTGTCGCGCTTACCGTACGAAGATATCGGTTTCGCTCACATTGACCATCATCGCCAACTGCGCCGGGGTTACAGCGAGGCCATCTTCTGTGCCGGCAAGACCGTCGACGAAGTCGTGGCCATTGCCGAGCGAATGGTTGCCTACGGGCACACGAACGTGCTCGCCACGCGCGCTGACGCGGCTATTCTTGACGCGCTTGCGCAAAGCGTTCCGGTGCGTCTGCACCGCGATGCTCACATGGCAGTCATCAATCCGGCACCGGTGACGCCTGCCGGTCTCGTGTGCGTCTGTTCAGCGGGCACCTCGGACGGTCGCATCGCCGAAGAGGCGGCCCTTACGGCCGAGTGCTTGGGCAGCCGTGTGGAGCGTATCTACGATGTCGGAGTAGCTGGGATCCACCGCCTGTTCGCCTATAGCGACCTGTTGAACGAGGCGCACGTTGTGGTCGCGGTTGCTGGTATGGAGGGGGCGCTTGCCAGCGTGATCGGTGGCCTTGTCGCTTGTCCGGTGATTGCCGTGCCGACGAGTGTCGGCTATGGCGCGAGCTTCGGCGGCATTGCGGCGCTCTTGTCTATGCTCAACTCCTGTGCTCCGGGCGTGTCCGTGGTGAACATTGATAACGGTTTTGGAGCGGGCTACCTCGCGAACCTCGTGAACCAGCTCGCCGTCGGTACGCACAAGGTCGCCGAGGACACACGGCCTCCTGGGCAAGAGTCTCCCTCTGCGTAGCGACTGATCTGAACGATGCGTCCACGATCAACCCTGAGGGTGCTTTTCGCGGGGGAGTACCCAACGTACGGCAGCAAGGGCTTCCCGCAGCGGCGGAATCCCGCCTTGGGACAGCACCTTGTCCTGCCATCCTGAAACGGTGTGAGGGGCGTCACCTCAGCCCATAGGCCGCTCGGCGATCATCTCCGTGAAATCGTCTCCTTCCGCGGCCGATTTGCTGAGCAGGCCAAGCGGGGCGAGTGGGTGCAAGCGCGGGGCACGCTTGAGCGA